>ENA-OYWX01000116-OYWX01000116.1-human-gut-metagenome-genome-assembly--contig:-NODE-116-length-50333-cov-17.885258_pt1 | contig 50333 bp, 50 predicted proteins | sample MGYA00244815_ERZ653406 | MGnify/ENA primary metagenome ERZ653406 (study PRJEB26926, sample SAMN06165037) | human gut metagenome | biome: ENVO:00009003; feature: ENVO:2100002; material: ENVO:00002003...
GCAGCGGACACCAGCCACCAGCAGCGGACACCAGCCACCAGCAGCGGACACCAGCCACCAGCAGCGGACACCAGCGGACACCAGCGGACACCAGCAGCCACCAGCGGACACCAGGCACGCCGGACGCGGCCACCGCCCGGGCATATATCACCGCCGGACGGGGTCCCAGGGGGACACGTCCCACGTAGCGAGGCGCGGGGTTTTCATCGTGAATCGGGCAAAAATCTTTTGTTTCAACTCCAAATTATCAGATTGTTATTCAGTTTTGAAGGGAATACAAAAAAAGGCAACCGGATTTCCGTCCGATTGCCTTTATATACTTTATGTATTGTCCTTTCTACATACGTTTCCTTTTAGTATCTTTGCTAAAAATAAAAAATCTATGAAGAAAAGAAAATTGATTTGCACCATTGTAGGAATAATTTTAGGAGCTCCTTTAGGTTTGGTGATAGGGTATATATTAAGGAAGTACATACTGCTGTTACTGCAATAGTCAGTATGGTATGACTGTCTTTTATTATTGAAAGGATTTTTGATATGACTTCAAGTCTTTTCATCTTAATGTCTAACCGTTGGTTAGAGTGTATCTTTCTGATATAGTTACTTATTCCTAAATTTATAGCTACCTCACCATTGGAAGACAAGCATATCCATGATTTTGAGCGATAAATAAGCTTATAGTCTTCTATCATTCGGCTTATCACAAAAGTACTTTCTAATTGATTGAAAGAATTATCTACACTCTCAAGTTTATCAAGAAGGTCACTTTCCCTTATATGTCCATTTGATTCTTTTAATACTAAAAGTATTTTTTCTGCTATGATGTTTTGCTTCTCATTCATATCTTAAAAAAATCACATCTTCATGCCGTGCGCCCACAGAGAACCACCCTGAATCCGATTTTACGGATTACACGGCATGAAGATGTGACTTATAGTTCTTTATGGGCATTACAAATATACAATTTCTTTTTTATGATAATCTGTTTTGTGTGAAATTTAATTTTTCACAGAGTCAATTCAATAGATAGAAGTTTGTTCCCTATTTCAATGAGTGAAAGATTTATCATATTGATGTCTTCCTGTTTAAATGATGCTTTTGTAGAATTTTTTCGCATCCTGTTAAGGTACCATGAGGTGCTTTTCTTCATCTTACCAATATATATATAGGGCATTGAAACCATATCTGATACAGACTGAATCTGCCCAATTATTTCCTGCCTTACTGAAAGTGAATCTTTATTCTCTACCGTTGGGATATAAATCCTTGTACTGACAAGCTTTTCTCCTATTTCATTAAACAATTCGTTTAATGTATTCACATCGGATTGATTAAATCCTTTTGATGTAGTTATTATCTTGTCACTATTTAATTTAGTATATATCCATCCGCTTGATTTTCCCAGTGCGTCGGTTACATACTTTAGCTTCACCATTTCTGCTATCATAGGTAAAGCTTGCTTTACGGGTACTTTGATTTTTTCTGTTTCCATTGCGCTATCTTTCTTTTTCCAATGCAAAAGTACATAATATTCTTTATTTGCACAAGCATTTTCACAAAAAAAAGAGGCACCCTCACGGGCACCCCTCTCTCAACAAAAAAAGAAGACTGAAAGATTTTATGTAAATCCGCCACCTCCCTCGTCAGGGTCTGTTCCTCCTTGCTCGGTTCCTCCACCCGATTCAGGTTCCTGTCCGGCTGTCTCCTCTTCATCGTAATCTTCCATCGTAGTGACAGACATTCCTTCAAGCATCTGCTTGAAACGCTTGCCGGGATAGAAAAGGATTTTCTTTCGGGTGACGTTTTCGGCAGTCACATCGTCGGCAGTGGCCCCCGTCTTTGAGTTGAAGGTAGGCTTGAAAGAACCGAAGTCGCCCAGCTTTACGGGCATGCCGTAGTTCATGAACACAATCATACGGTCGATAAGCGCTTCGAGCACCGCTTTTGTCTGCGAACGGTTCACACCGCATGAGTTACTCACTTCATTAAGAAGGTCGTCGAAAGTGACGGGTTGCTGACGTACCGGCTTGATGCGGTAAACCTCCGGCTTGTCTTTCTTGAAGCCGAGGGTGATTTTCTGTTTTTCGTAAACGATTGCCATAGTTTAATGGTGTTTTTAAGGTTTGTACTACTTGTCTTTCGACAACTCTAAATTACCTCCCAGACCGACCGTTTTTGAAGGACAAAAAACACTTCTGAAACTGGCTTTTGAATCGTGCGCCAGCAACCTCTAAAGTGGTTTGCGGCAAACCTCTCGAGCGATATGCAGCAAACCTCTCAAGTGGTTTGCTGCATTTGTTTTGACAGGCCCTACAGGCTATTGTGGAGGGGGTGCGCAGAAACGTAGTTTCCCATCATCATAAGAAGGGTTTTCTGACCGCTCGTGTCGGACGAAAGGAAGTCCACAATCTCCTTGAAAAGTGAGCGCGAGCACTCGCGTTTCACACTGACCAGATATCCGATGCCGAGCAGGCTTTCCAGCTCACGGCGCACGGTGTGTTCGGGCATGAAGTCCTCGTATTCCACATAGGCCAGCATGCCATGGCGTGTGACGGTAAACATAATGCTGTGTCTTATTCCCCCGAAATAGCCGTTTATGGCCTTTCTTGCTTCGCGCTTTTTCATAGGTAGCCTCCTTTCTGCATGATGATGCGTGAAAAGAACTCGTATCCCTCGCGTGTGATGTAAGGTGTGTAGTATTTCACTCCGGAACCCGTGGCGCTGGAGTGTGCGGCCAGTATCAGTCCGCGCTTTGTGCTTTCTTCGGAAGGAGCGTTGTAACATTCGGGTGTGGAAAGCAGCCATCCTTCACGGCGAAGGAAGTCGAAAAGGCGTGCCGTGCGTACCACTATCCCGTTTTCACGGCTCATGGTGCGGGCCATCTGACGCACAAGCATGGCATCGCGGAAGCGGGTGCGTATTTCACTGACGGTGTAGCATGGGATGTCTTTTTTTGCGTAGAACGGATGTGTGGTAGTTTCGGGATTCTTGTTTACAGGCGTGACGGAACCGCTGTCGCCTGAAAGATAATTCTGTATCATCTGTTCAAGCCTTGATATGCGCTGCTCAAACTGGCTTTGTGCAGTTCCTGCCGACAAGGTTTCTTCGCGTTCAAGACGATATTTAAGGTAGGAAATACGGTCTTTCTTGTGCTGAAGCATGGAAATGGATTCGGAAAGCTCTTCTTCTATTTCTGTGAGGAGTCCGGAAAGATTGTCTACACTTCCATGAGTGTTTTCATTGCATGTGTAGTCAGTTTGTGTGGTTCGGGTGCTGACGGTTCCGTTCATCAGCAGTTCTTTAATACGGTCGTTGCACCAGATGGCAAATGCAGGACTTAGCCAGCGTGCAAATTCAAGGGCTACATCTTCGTGCATCCAGGTGCCTTGTAGCTTTTTGTCGTTTCCTCCTTTTGTAACTCTCACTAAATCAGCCGAACTTAAATTTCTAAGTTCGGATAATTGGGATAAAAACTCTTTTGTTGATTGATTGTTTAACCAAAATATTGGTTGTTTACCAAAAGGTTTTGCCATTTGAGTGGCGTTTACCATAAGAGTTCCTCCTATCTGAAATGTGATAGGCGTTCCATTGTACTGAAAAATTTGATTTGTTGCCATATTGAACATTTTTGGCGTTATAGAACAGAAAAACGGCTGTTCATGACCCGTCGTTCAACATACTTACAAAAGCAGTAGGGAGTGCATTAACAGTTCCCACGGGATTAAACAGCCGCTATATTTTAATGTATAGCTGTACAAGCAAACATAAAAAATGCCTGCTATTTGCAGACATCCGTCTGCTTTTGTATTTATGTTGAACATTGCAAATATACAACAAATATCACAAAAGCAAGCGGAAAGGGAGAAATAATAATTCCTCCCTTTTAATTTCTTGGCAAATGTAACAATTTTAATTTGATTATCGCATTAAAATCGTACTTTTTCATAATCTATTATATTAACATCCTTATTCAGTAGCTAAATCTTCATCAGAAAAAATATCTTCAAAAGTAGTCATGCCTGGCTCTGAACGTAAAACATCGTATGCTAAAAGTACAGCTTTAATACCTTGTTTTTCGGAATACGATAAGTTTCTTAAATCTCCATATTCACCTAACAGTTGCATTTTTACTTTTTTCCCATCTGCCATTTTCCTCAAAAATGAAAGAAGGTCTTTATTCATAGGAATATCAATCCATTCCCAAACCTCATATCCATCATTGTCGGAATGTTTCTCTTTATATTCGTCAAAACTTATGTATTTAGTATTCCCGTCATAAGATAGATAAGCAGATTTAAAGAATATCCAATCTTCTCCTGCGTATGACATTTTCAGCCTAAGCCATACGGCAGAAGATGATTTCCCCATATAAATTGAAGTTCCGCTTACGTTATCATAATGCGTGAAATAGGGGTTATAATACCACGTTATCCCCTGTACGTCATCCACCCTTTTCTTTAGTTTGGAAACGGCATCCATCCGCTTCTTCTTTTCTTCTTCGGCTTTTTTTTGAACTGCAATCCTTATTTCAGAAATGACTTTTTCGACGGTTTCAATTTTATCTGATTCCGGATGATATTTCTTCAGTTTTTTTAGAATATCAGATAATCTTGTCGTATCATTTTTTGATTGAAGCTCCTCAATACCTGCACATAGCTTTTCGGGAGAAAATTTATATCCTTCCAGCTCTATATTTGCTGATTTTAAATTTTCCTTTAAATCGCGAATGGAATCCTGAAGAGTTTTATTTGCTTCTGTGAGTTGCTTCACACGGCTTTCCATATTCTTATCCTTGCATGATGGTATCAGAATAAAAATTCCAATAAACAGCAATACATACTTTTTCATTTTGCTTTAGAATCTAAATTTATTGTACATCAGTGTTTTCGTGCTGCTTACTCATTCTAAACTCCGGAGCATTTCCATCAGTTCCTCTTCATGGATAATTCTTACTTCTGGCATTTGTGCCAGCTTTTCCATTTTGCTTGGGCCTGCTCCTTCTCCTACTATTGCCCATTCTGTAGATTTGGTTATACTTTTCAGATTGATTGCGCCAAACAGTTGCAATTTCTTTAAAAGCGCATTTCTGTTATTGGGGTATGACCGAAATTCTCCTGTCGTAATGATGTGCTTGTGATAGAATGGAGTGTCTGTTCTTTCCAGCTTTTCGTCCGGAAGAAGTTCGTAAAGGCTTGAATCTTTCTTCTGATATCCCATAGCACTTACCGCATCAGGGTTTGGCTTTACTATTTCTCCACCCTGTACTTTCATATAAAGTTCTGCGCACGCACGTGCATCCTCCAGCGCGTTGTGGTGCTTTTTAAGTTCTATCCCTGCCGTTTTGCAAGATTCTTCCAGGCTTTTTCCTGTGGAATTGTACGTGTCGATAAATGAAGGTTTATACAATGTGCTGTCTGTTTTCCCGTAATAACGGCAAGCCTTTTCAAGTACACTCTTTTCTGTTACTTGATTGTGTACTACAATAGCGCATCCTTCTGTAAACCATTCCATAAAAGGGAGAAGTTCTGCAAATGTAGGTGCATTGGCACACATTTCCTCGGTTATCCCATGCACATGGGTGTTTAACGATTTTCTATCATCCGGAACTGGTTTAATGAGGGAATAGAACTCCTGCACGATAACCTTATTGATTACTTTTACTATCCCAACCGAACAGGCGGTTTCATGATTAGGAGTCAGATGCTCAAAATCAATAGCTATAAATTTTTCCATAACTGTTAAGTTTAAAGTTCACGGCGAAAATAACTTTATTTTCCATTTTTGACAAACAAATACAAAAAAATCCCCTTCGCAAAACCATGCGGAGGGGAGTAAACGTCAGGCTTCGTATTCAGACATCACAGTGCAGAGCTCAAGCTGGCTCATGAATAGGCCGTAACGCTGCTGTATTTCCTGGAATAGCCGCTCGGAACAGTTTCGCTTGATACTGAGAAGAACGCTGGTGTCCAATAATCGTAGAAGGGCTTCCGTTACATGGTGTTCGCTCAGATAATCTTCGTATTCAATGTAAATTAATGTATTGCCATGAACGCTGAATGTGCGGATGCTGTGTGGCACGCTTTCAAAGTACAAGTCTATCACATACTTGTACGTTTTAGTTTGAGGTTTCATTTTTATCCTCCTTTTTTGTTTTAAATAGTTGATTTATTTGTGTTCTTCCTTCGTGCGTATAAAGGCAGAGCGGCTGCATTTGCAAATTTATCAAATTTAAACAGATGTGCCCGACTTCGCAGCCGGGCACATCTGTCAATGCTTAAAAGCATACATTCCTGAAAACTCACTTCTTACCTTGTTCGAAAACATCGTAAACCACGGTGCCCGACTGGCAGAATCCTACCAGCCACGGTATGTATTCCACCCGGGGCTCGTCGTAAAACTCTTCATTCTCCAGGTCGAAGCGTATCTCACGGCGGAAGTTCACGCAGAAGTTGATGCGTTCTTCCGGCTGAAGCACGGGGAGGTCCATATATCCGCGATGATAGTTGATGAAAGCGCGGAGGGTGTCGAAGAATGCGGCATACTTCCGGTCGTCGTCCTTGTAGAGCAGATGCACGGAGAGGTCGAGGGCCACGTAACACTCTTTCACGTCAATCCCAATCAGTTTCTCACGTATCATTTTATCTATCGTGTCAAACCGTGACAGGTATATGGCTGCGGCATTTTTCTTCTTCCTGCTGAAAAGTGCCTTGATAAGTCTGCGCATTTTCATGGCTGTAATATATTAAAATTGTTGCATTACACGCAAAAATAGCTAAAATTCGGTGGAAAATATAAAATCATTGACAATTATAAATTATTTTTCCTTATATTTGCATTGTGTTTTAAAACTCTCACTTCACCCCTGTCCGTCTTTCCCTGAAGCGGGCGGGGGTCATCGTTTCTATCAGGGCTATTCTTCTTCGCCCCATTCATCTTCTTCATCGTCGCCATCGTCTGCCGGACGATCCATCATGCGGCGGGCAATGAGGGCTTTCATGCTCACCAGTCCGGTGCGCACTTCGGCTTCCTTGTCGTGCGTTTCTTCAGCGGAGCAGATTTCCTCGTCCACATGCCAGCGCACGCAGAACAGGGCGGGATGTCCGTCGTAGGATGTCTGCATGGCGAATCCCCGTCGCTCCAGTTCCACCAGGTACGGAGGCAGCGGGTCGGGCATCTTCGGGATGGGCCATGCCTGGAAGTATTCACGGATGCGGCGCACGGTAAACACTTCGTCGGCATACTCCTCCCGCTCCACCGGCTTGTAAGTGTCGGTAAAGGCATCCACCAGCTGCATCAGCGCTTTGGGCGGCTGCAGGGCCGGGTCCTGATATTTCAGCTTCTTCTTGCTCATTACTCATTCTTAATTCTTCATTCTTAATTCTTCATTAAGCCGACATCGGCATACCCACGCCTATCATGCGGCCCGATCCGTAATAGCGCACACCGATAACCAGCGTGTCGAATGCGTCGCTCAGGTCGGTACGTGTACTCAATTCTGCCTCGATGTCGTCCACTTCCTTCGATACGCGGTTCTTTTCCTGACTCTTGTCTTTCTCGAAACCGTTACGTCCTTCCTTCACACGAGCGTTCTCCATGGAGGCAATGAGATACTCGTTGTTCTCCTTGTTGATGCGAAGGAACGGGCGCTGAGTGCCGGCAAAACAACCGTTCAGGAACTCGTACTTCTTGTTGTGGCTCATGGGCCGTCCCATAGGCACTTCGATGACGTTCCATCCGTGACTGCGAAGCACTTTCTTTACGATGTTGTAGAAACGGGTTTCTTCGTGGCGCTCGCTGGCGTAGGCGGCTCCCTGCTTGGCGGTGTCGTCGTAATAAAAAATCACGTCGCGACAGGTCAGTCGGTGCAGCTCGTAATACTTGCAGAACATCTTGCAAAGTCCCTCTATACGGGTGTTCTTTACGTTGGTCATGCTGTTCAGTATGCGCAGCACGCCGGTGTTGCTCCGGCTGTCGGTCTGCCCTATCACCAGACAGTTAATGTGGGCGTTGTAGTCGAAGGCGATGCGCAGCGGTTCGCCGGGCTTTATGTCGGTGTCCAGGCAGCAGTCCTGTGCCTTGGAAAGCTCGTTCAGGTCGATGCTTTCCGACTCCACGCGCAGGGTGCGGCCGCCGTTGTATATCTGCGTAATGGTGCGTTTCTTATATTTCTGTGCGGCTTCCAGCTGCTCTTCGTCGTTACTGAGGTAACAGTGCACGTCGGGGTCGAAGTTGGCATAATAGCCGTCGTTGATTTCTTCCTTCTCGACGTTACGAATGGAGATGTCGAACATGGTGGGGGTAAGTTCCTTCTGCATGGTGCGGATGAACTGTTCGCCCAGAATGTCGATATTTTCTATGCTGGAAAAAGAGAAGTAGATGCTGGCCTGGCAGCGCAGCTTGTTCAGCTCACGCTGGTATTTGGGGGACTGCATGATGTCCGGGCAGACTTGTGCCTCGCGTATCATCTCCGCAATTTTGCGGTTTATTTCCGGTGTCTGCTCTTCACGGCGCTTCCGGAGCCATGCCTGACGCTTGGTCAGTGGCGCATCGCTCACAAAGAATATACTCTTGTAGTACGGATTCAGGTTTTCATCGAATCCGGGATGATTGGTGTTGATACCACGAAGCGTAGGAAGAATTTCGGCCTTAATCAGTCCCTCCGGCATAAAACGGCATTCGTCGCCGATAATGGAGCACGAGTCCATACCGTTGGCGGCTGCCTTCACTCCGGTAGAAATCATGTAGTACACGAATCCGTTCCAGAAGTGGATGCAGTTTTCCCACACCTTCGGCTTTACTATTGGTTCCTTGAAATTGCATTTGGCCGGAGCATGTCCACGAAAGAAATGGACTCCCTCCTTCAGCCCGGTCATTCGCTCCAGCGAGTAAAGCGTTTTAGGTACGGTCTTTGTGAAAAGCTGCTTGATACTGTTACCCAGGAAAAGTCCTGTTCCGCGCGGCATGGACTGGATGCAACCGGCCATTTCGGGCGTAATCAGTCCGTCGGTCTTACCTGTACCACGACCTGCTTCAACGGTGGTATTCCGACAGCGGTAGTTGTACACCGCACGCTGGGCCGGATTCATGTAGATGTAGTTGGCCGCAGTTTCCTGCTCCTCCGCTTCCTGCACGCCCGACAATGCCGAGGCGTGCCGCTGTGCCCGTCGGAGTGATTCCTCACGGGCGGATTCATAGTCGTTTCGTCGTGCCATGGTTTATTCCTCCTCTCCCGGTTGTGTAAAATCGTCCCGGTTTACTTCATCGTATTCCTCGTCCTGAGCGTTTTGTCCCTCGCTTACATATACGCCTTCGTCGTCTTCCACCATCTCCTGCCACTGGTCGAGCTTCACGCCGTATTTCTTTCTCAGGCGGCGCATTTCCTCGCTGTCGTGACCGGTTTTGTTCGGGAATTTCTTCTTGACATCCGATGTAATGACTACCGGCATGCGTATCAGTTCGTCGCCCAGTTCCTCCGGTGTTTCCGGCTGGTCCAGACGGTCAATCTTTGTGAGCAGGCTGGCACCGTTGTACACCGCTTTCATGTCGCCAGTATCGGCTCCGTTGCGCATCATCAGGTCGGCGGCGTGGCGCACCTTCATCGAGGAAATGTTTCGCTGTCCCTTGGCGTAGAACGACGAAATGAAGTCTATCACCTTCAGGTCGCCTCCCAACTGGCTGTAGGTTCGTTGCCACCGGTTGATGATGTACTGACGCAGATTCATGAACGGGTCCTCCTCAAAGCGCTTGTACGCATCCAGGCAGACTTCCACCCGTTTTTTCTGCTCGTCGGTAAAGGCCATGTTCTGCCACGGCACACCCGTTTCAAAGTGCTTCCGCAGCAGGTCGTAGAATCGTTGTGCTATCTCACTTGCCATAATTGTGATTGTGTTTCTTTCAAGTGATTGATCACTCTCTCATATCCTATTTTAAAGTAATTGTCGTCTTTTTCTATACAGATACAACTTCTGCCAGTATTGATGGCTGCAATGGCTGTGGTCATGCTTCCGGCTGTATTATCTAATATCAAATCTCCTTCATTAGAATAGGTCTTTATCAGATATTCAATTAATGGAACAGGTTTCTGGGTGGGATGAATATTTTTATTATTTACATTAGAAAATTCAAGCACTGATTTCGGATAAAATAGTCCGTTATTCCCTTCGTGAACATAATCTTTTTTCTCTCCTGTTTTCCCAAGAACACCTTTACTTCTATCCGTATTACATCTTTGAATTTTTCTACCTGTAAAAAGTCCGTCTGTTCTCATCTGAGGATTATATGTAGGTTGTTTTTTATAAAAAATAATTATATCCTCAGTCCAATTCATAAATTGCTTTTTTGCATTCATTACATTGGTAGGTCTTGTTTTTAGCCATGTAAGCTTCTGTCTGTAATTTTTTAAATTACTTAATATAAGATTTGATGTAAATGGTTCTCTCCCAAATAATATGACCGCTCCATTTGTTTTTACTTTATAGTTATATAAATTCCATAAATCCTCAAGTGGTATTATTTTATCCCACTTGCATGATGTTATTTGATATGGCAAATCACAAACCACACAATCCACGCTACCATCAGGAATATGTTTCATTTCTTCCAGACAATCTCCATGTATCAGCTTTATACCACTTCCTAAATCCATTGTACATATATTATTTTTCAAAACATGTTTATGCTTGTTTAGTCACGAAACAATTTTCATGATCAAAAGAATTGCTATTTCATAATGCTTTTCGTATGCTCCTTCATCCGCAACATCTCCGCCACATTCTCATACTCTTCCGGTGAAGTGGTAAGCGTGAACATCTGCATGGCGTTGCTACGCTGGGTGTTCAGGCTTCCCTGGATAACCAGGCTGTGCGATTTGCTCTTCACCGTGACGCAGCGGAAACCCACATTGTCCTCACAAACCACCAGCCGGCCCGACTGGATAAAATCACCCAGCTGGCTTCGGATCTCCTGACGCTGGTTGAAAGTAGCCCCGGCAGATGCAGGCTGCGAAATGAGTATCATTTTGCTGACATCAGCAAAATGGTCCGACGGATTGGTGGGATCGGGCTTCACACGCGAAAGAATGCGCCGGATGGTCTGTATGAGCTTTACATCGAGCCGCACCATGACAATGCTTATTTCACCTCCGGAGCAGTAGCCGGACAGGGTACCCAGCAGATCGCACATGTCCCAGTCAGAAAAACTGAAGAAGTTGGCAGCCGTGTGCTTTTTGCTGCACTCGTCAATCATTCCTTCCAGCTGCTTGTGGTAGCAGCAGGGTTCAATTATTCTCATAACGCACCTCCTTTCATCTGACCTTCGGTTACACTTTCAGTAGGATCTACTTTCTTGCTTGCGGTTTCTGTAGTTTTTTTCGGTTCTTCCGCCTTTTCTGTACGGTTTTCCGTTGTTTCGGCACGCTTTTCCTCTTTTTCTGTACGTTTTTCGGTATTTTCGGATCGTTTTTCTGCTTTTCCTTCCGATACCTTTGGCTCCTGATTTTCGGTGTCAGCAGGCTTTGTTTCTACCTGTACGGATGCAACCGGAGCGTTTACACCGGGAATGGAGATACCGGCTGCAGTGGCTACTTCTGCCGTTTTCTTAGGCAGGTTTTCTCCCCACTCCATCAGTTCCTCGATACGAAGGCGAAGCTGTTCCTTGTACTCCTCGGTAATCTTCACGTCGCTGCGGTTGATGTATTTCTTGTTTCCCTCCACGCGGGCCTTTCGGCATACTTCCTGCTGGCGTACATCCTTCATGGCTTCTATCTCGGCACGTGTAAAGTCGCCAGGGCGTTTCATGCTGTCGGCTGTGGAAGTTTCCGGCTCGGTGTAGGTACCGTTCAGTGCTGCATCCACATTGATCCAAAATGCCCGGATTTTCTGCTCCGATGCGATGGCTTTCTGTGCCATGTCGGCACGTGCTTCGTCGCTTACGTTGGGGTTTTCGGCCATTACCTCCAGCGTGCCGCGATACTCGGCCAGTTCCAGGTACATGGCTGAAAGTTCTTTTTCTCCCTTGTCGCGGAGAGATTTCGGCAGCTTATCCTTATAAAGTGCAAATTCTTTCGGTCTGCGTCCGTCCACTTCCTGCTCTTCGTACTGGCGTGCGGTCATGTTTCCTTCTTCATCGGGCGCACCGTCATCAGGAACAATCGCTTTGTAACGAACGGTTCCTACCGGACCGCGAGTGGCTTTCTTGGCCAGACCGGATTTCTTCCGTACTTCCTGCAGGAACAGGTTCATCTTGTTGAGTGCACGTCGGGCTTCATAGCGCTGTACGTCGCGCAGAAAGTCTTTTGCACGCACAATGGCCGATACCAGGCGGCATCCTTCGTCGAAATCCTTTACGGGCACCTTCATCCAGCATTCGGTCAGCGCCAGCAGTTCCGGAAAAGTTTCGTCCGTCCATCGCTTTACACGGTCCAGATAATCTTTCTTTTCATCTTCGTTCATGGTTCTGTAGTCTTTTAAGTATTCTTTTTCTGTAATCATATCCTTTGTTATTCAATTACTTTAGCTCAAAAGTAGGGAAAACGCACATGGCAGTGAAGGACACAAAAAAAGTCCGGCACCGATTAGCAAGTGCCGGACTTTGAATCCACGTTTTCGTTATTAATACGCTTGAAGTGAATGGGTTATTAATCTACCTTTGCTTCTGATTTCAGAGTAAGCACTCCGTTCCAAGTTGTCAATGAATAGCGGTTCGGGTTGCTGGTAACAGTTACCGCATGACCGCTGTCTGAATCCGGAGTCGTACCACTGTCGTAGTTGTTGTTCACTTCCGTACCGAAAGTAGGGTCGTACACTACGTAATAACCTCCTGACGGGTTTTCTGCAAAGAAAATAGCGTCACCACGGTTCTTCAGGATACGGAGCACATGGGCTGCGTTTTCCACGTCCTTGTCTATGGTGAACATCAGCTGTACGTTATAGCCCTTTGCACCTTCGTTACCAGTTGAAGAAATCTGACCGCTCTGTTTCTTGATACGGAACTTCCACGCTCCTTTACTTTCCTTGAAAGTAAATGCTCCTGAAGCAAAAGCCGCTTTACTCTCATCGTATGTGGGAGGTGCTTTCAAATCTTCCGGATAGGCTACATATATCTGATTACCGATACCGGCAAACTGTTCATCGCAACCGGCAGCAGCCTGACCAATATCCATTAAGTCACATGATAATTCTGCCATAATTGTCTTATTTTGAAGTTTGTATAATCGTTATGCCAGTCCCGATTTGATAGTCAGAGTTCCGTCCCAGGTAGTCAGGGAGTATCTGTTCGGGTTGCTGGTAACAGTTACTGCATGACCGCTATCAGAATCCGGAGTAGTACCACTGTCGTAGTTGTTATTAACTTCCGTACCGAAAGTAGGGTCGTACACTACGTAATAACCTCCTGACGGGTTTTCTGCAAAGAAAATAGCGTCACCACGGTTCTTCAGGATACGGAGCACATGGGCTGCGTTTTCCACGTCCTTGTCTATGGTGAACATCAGCTGTACGTTATAGCCCTTTGCACCTTCGTTACCAGTTGAAGAAATCTGACCGCTCTGTTTCTTGATACGGAACTTCCACGCTCCTTTACTTTCCTTGAAAGTAAATGCTCCTGAAGCAAAAGCCGCTTTACTCTCATCGTATGTGGGAGGTGCTTTCAAATCTTCCGGATAGGCTACATATATCTGATTACCGATACCGGCAAACTGTTCATCGCAACCGGCAGCAGCCTGACCAATATCCATTAAGTCGCATGATAATTCTGCCATAATTGTCTAGTTTTAAAAGTTTGTGTTTGTGTTGTGAAGGCTGCCAAACTTGGCAGCCTGTTTTATCTCAGCGGGCGGGTTACTATTCGCCTTCCGGCTCGAAGATGGCCTGAAGGTAGGTCGGGTATCCGTTGTAAACGATGTCACGCGGAGAGATTGTTGCACCGTCGCTCCATGCCTTGAACTCGTAACCTGATTCAGCAGCAGGAGTCAGTTTGACGGTTTCGTCCTTCGTATATACATCCTTTTGCGGAGACAGCGTTACCTTACCCCATTCTTCGTTGTTTGAAGTAACGGTCAGGGTATTCTTCTGGTAGTCACCGTTCAGCTGTTCAATCTGTTCGATAGTACCGTCGCTCACACAGAACTTGGATGGTGCGATGTCCAGAATACGTGCGCCTACGGTAGACTGTACCTGGAAAATCAGCACGTTCAAGTCGTTCGGATCGTGACTCATCATCACCGCGTTCCAGTCGCTTGCACGGTCAAGACCGAACTGCAGGTTTTCAGGGAGAGTAGCAATCATACGATTACCCTTACCAATAATACCGTCGGTTACAATCTTGATGTTTTCCATTCCCACAAATGAGAATCCTTCACCGCCTGCACTTGTAGTCTGCAATCCGGTAAACTTACGCATGTAGCTGTGAGTAATGAGTCGCTTCTGCTTCGGCGACATGTAAACGATTACTTCCTGAGCGTTACGCAACAGCGGATGCCATCCTTCCACCCATTCTACAAATGCGTCGAAGTGTTCTCCATCCTGAGTTTCGGGACCTTCGTTAATCGGGTCGCAAGCCACAAGGTTTCCTTCCTTGGAAGAAATCTTACCCTGATTAATAAGGTTGTTAATGATAGTCCAGTAACCGTTGTACAGACTGAGCGGGTCGTCTTCTCCCAATTCAATGTTACCGAAGAACAGATTGCTCAGGTTATCGCCGGCAAACTGCTTACCAATCTGACGAAGGATAAATTCTGTAACCGGTGCATTGTAGGTTCCGTTTGAACCCAGGATGCTGAACGGCTGTTTTTCGCGGAAGTTTTGAAGGTTTTCGTAGTAACGTGACCAAATCTGGTTCATCACCAGTTTGCTTTCGTCCATGAAACCAAGGGTTGACTTCAGCGTAGAACCTTCCTTGTAACGGCGGGCTTCACCACCCTTACGACGGAAAATGATTTGAGTCTGTGCGTATTCAATATCTTCGATAACCTTGATGCGAAGTTTGTTGAACACTGCCATGTTATCGAGAACCGGGCTTTCGATGATGTCCGGAGCAAGAATGTCTTTTACATGCGATACATTCTCCTCACTGAGTGCGTATAACTTTGTAGCCATATTGTTTGTGTCTGGTTTAGTTTTTGTGTCGTGTTCTTATCTCTTATCGCGCTTTGCTGATTTCAGCATCACGCTTGCGGCGTGCTTCGGCTTTTTCAGTCCAGCTCATGTTTTCACCGCATACGCTCTGCACATGGAACTGGCCGCTTTCCTGACCTCCGTTGTTGTCTTTCGGCGGGTCCTGCGGAGTAGGTTCCAGCTGTGCCGTTTCGCTCAGCTCCTTGATTTCCGCATCTTTCTGTTCGATGCTCTTCTGAGCTTCATTCAGCTTCGCTGTCAGGTCTTCCGATTCCTTCTTATGAGCGTCCTTCAATGAAGAAACCTCTTTTTCGTGTTCCGATTTCAGGTTGGCCAGTGCTTCCGCATGGTCTTTCTTCATCTTTTCAATGGTTGCGTTAAGCTGTTCTACTTCCGTGAGTTTTGCGGCCAGCGTAGATTCCGTCTGTTTAGCTTTCATGACGAACTCTTCTACATTGTCCGCCATGCTTTCGTGCATGTAGAAACCGCCGTTTTCTTCGACTACCAGGGAATTAACCTTTGCAGCCGACTGAATAAAGGGATAGCTTTTTGCCATAGTTGCTTGTTTTTGAGTTTGTGATTCTGTTTTATCTGATGCCGGCTGCTCCACAGAAGCCTGTTCCTGTGTTTCCGGCTGCTTCTCTTCCTTGATACCTGCCGCTTTACTGTCTTCGCGTGATGGCCCGGACGGATTGCCTTGTGGTTTCTGACTCACTCCGGCCAGCTGCTGCACGCGGTTCACACAGAACTTGAAGTCACCCTGGCCGTCGACCATGGTACCAACCACATCGCCTGCATCGTAGGTTTTTCCGGTCAGCTGGTCGTCCGTCACTCTGGGACGGCGCTCGCGTACCATCTGCTGGAAATCGGCACAAAGCCGGTTCAGCTCTTCCTTGATGCCTTCGTAGTTTCCCTCGGCCGCGTCGCGGTATTCCTTGTTCTTATAAGGAGATCCGTCGGCGTAAATCTCGGCGTAGCGCTCCTGGGTCACGGTGTTCACATCGCCGTCCTTGTTGGTGAGCATGGCGCACATGGTGCCGATACACCCAACGGTGTCGTGCGGATTGGTGAAATACACTTCATCGCACAGCGCCATCAGCGCATAACCGGCGCTGCAGGCCATTCCGTCGATGTGACCGACAATCTTCTTTCCTTTTGAGCGGGCGTAGTTCAGGGCCATCTCGTAGTCGTACTTTGCCATGCTGCTTCCACCCGGGCTGTCCATCTTGATGATGAATCCGATGGTATGCGCATCGTCAGAAGCACGCATGATGATGTCCTTGTGTTCCTTGCTCCCGTAGGAACACAGGTCGCCATTACGGAGAATGGGGCCTTGCACGTCGATAACCGAAATGATGCGGTCGTCTTCTTCCAAATCGTAATAGTAGGTTATACGGTCGTAATTACCCACGTACGTTTTCTCCGTAAACCCGTCGCGTGAGGAAAGGAAGTAAGGACGGTCGGTCCGCTCGTCCGGTTTCTCGTAAGGACGGTGTGAGGCAATGTTGTCAAGAATAGTTCTCCGGTAAGCATGCAGAGACTCCGGGTAAAAGTCCCAGAATCGCGTAGACATGATTTCGTGAAAAGCTCTTGTTGCCATTTTCGTTTGATAATTAATTGATTACATCACGAAATTACGCACGCAAAAAGCCTGAATGAAGGACACAAAAAATGACTAAATGTGTGAATTACAGAAATATGCGGATGCTCAAACGGATTTTCTCTGCAAATAAAAACCTGCTAAGAATGAGCATGTTGTAAAACACAAGGAGTTTGTGCGAAAAAAAGAAATTTGCGGCAGACGCAAAGAAATTGACAGATCCGGCCAGCGTAACAATGGAAACGGCCGAAGAAAAACGCGCACAAAAAGAAAGGCCCAAAGAAAAAATGCCGCCCCACACACGTATGCAGGAACGGCATTCCAACGGAAAGAAAAAAGCAATATATATAATAAGGTGTAGATGTCAGACCACACGCTGTGCTCCGGTCACGTTGCGGATGGTGAGTGTGCACGAAATCACGCCGTCGCCTTCCTCATACTGAAATTCATAACCGTCGCTCACGGCACGCACAAACATTTCACCGTCGCCAAATGTTCTTACAATCAAATGGTTAGTGCTGTTTTTCAGCGTTTCAAGCTGTAAATAGGTTTCCTGCGTCACCCTCTCTGCCTCCCAACTCACCGTCACTTCGTAAGAATCGCCGGCCACGCTGGTTTCCGCGCTCTCCTTCAGGCTCCCCGATTTCGGTTTCATCTGAATGGAAATCTTACGGTCGCCCGACACAGAAAAATCAGGTTTGTCACTTTTCTTCTCAATATTGAACGGGCGGGAAAACGTAACCGCGTCGTCCGGATAAGCTTCAATGCTGCCTATCAACTCGTAATAATTCTCGCTGCAATTCATGATTTATGTGTTGTTTTGTGGTTGAAAATGGCGACTGACAAAGTTACTGACAAATCGCACCAACTTTCTTCGTTTCTTTAACTTTTATTTATTGCTATTCATGTATAAATTTATGGCGTGTATATACAGATTCTTCCGGTTCTCGACTCAAGCTCTTCTTTCCTCACTTTGATGTCAGACTTCATTCTGGATTTGATTCTCCACCAATATCGCATCATGCTCTCAAATCTTTTCATGTCAATATCGTACAAAACAATGAAATCAGACATGACATCTTCGGAAGTAACACGTTCGCCCATTCTATTTGCCCGGAAAATACAGTCATCATGAAATCTGGCGAAATCATACCAGAACTCACGTTTCAATTCATTCCTTATCTTCTTACTTCCGTTGATATTCAGGTGAAAAAACTTATCCACTTTCACCTCACCGCTAAATTTGCAGACGCTTTCAGGTATTTCCAACTCCAGGTAATCTTCTTTCTCTTTTTCAGTCAACATTTTAAACTGAGCGGTAAATAATGATTTCTGAGGTTTCAGATGAAAGGCTACTTCATTATAGGAAAAATCTGTTATACCCGAAAAATCTGCATCTCTGAACAAGTGAGTCTTCATATATACACCCAGAAGGCTGTTCTGAGGAAACCTGACAGGAGTTCCATACTTTATTTCGAAGTATTTCTTATAATAATCACTCACTTTAAGGAAGCATGAGTGACGCTGCTCATTCATTGAATTTTTTGGCATAGTAGTAAGATAAAGTCTGTAAATCAATTAATCAACAGCAAATTACGGACGATTCAACACCAATCGGAATTTCATTCAACAAAAAAAGGTTAAGCGACTGGGGCCTTATTTTGCGTGTTTTTCACGATTTTGCAAAGCTGTGCAATTTTCTTGCAAAACACTTCTCAATACATATTTATTTAATTATCAATCATTTATAGTGTATAATAAATAATAAATAAAGAGTTATTGCCGATTGTTCATTTATTTTGAAGTGAAGAAAACGTATTTTTTCGGTAAAGAACAGATTTCAGGCTGTCCGGCTTTTTCTCTTATGTCTATTGCGTAGCTCTCTCTGTTACACGATGAAGTTGGATATAAAGGAAGTAGAACGAAAGGGGAAAGGCGTGCTTTGTCGTCCCGCGTTCCGCAGGCCGACCTTTCCCTCCTTTCGTTCTTTCAGGTTTCCCTTCGGATTCCTTCCCCATTCGGGCGCTCACAGGAAGAAATGATTCGACTGATGAACGCCCTTCTCTACCCTACGAAAAAATTTTTTTTAAAGATTTTGTAAACTCGTTTTTCGTGAAAAATCGGCAAAATATCAAAAAGTACAATACTTTTAATTGATTATCAGATAGTTATTCATTGCAAAAATTTCGCCAACGCTTCGCAAGCTTTGCAAAATTGCTTACAAATGATACTTAACTAACTGATTATCAAATTGCAAAATGTTTTGCAAAGGGTGTGTAAAACTTGTAATATTTGATACTGAATTGATTTTCTAAGCGATTTTCTCTTTGTGCCGGAACGATTTTCCCAAAAGTCTCGTGCCTACGCCACTCAAATGGCGTAACTACGCAGCAAAAGTGTCTATTAAGCGCGGTCGCAGTGGCGATACTACGCCAGTTTGGGATTTATGTAACTAAATACTGCTTTCGTTGACAGAAAGAAGGCGTAAAAGTGCAATTACATACACTCATACGCCTTCTTAAAAATGAATCAGATTGTGATTAATTATATCGTTTTAATTCGACCAGTAGATAAAACTTATTGTACAGGCTTCGTTTATGAAGGGCTAAAAATCATCCTTCTTTCGTGTCTCCTTTCTTCTGGTTATATTCTTTGTTTATTGAGTCTTTGAAAAGTTCTGCTTCCTTTTCTTTCATGCGGCGTTTCATTTCTTCGAGTACAGCAGCTTCTACCAACTGCCGGTTTTTCTTGGCGATGGAAGCCCGCTCATAATCTTCATCTTTCACAAACTGTTCGATTAGCCTGTTCTGTGCGTCGATGTAAACCGCGTCAATGGTGTGAGAGCTGAATTTTATGTAGTCGTCAATTTTGAGAACGGCGTGCTCCAGGTTGTCTATTTTCTTCTCGTTTCGGGTCATCCATCGCGATATGGACCGGTAAATCAGGAATAGCGCGGTGGAGTTTATGCAAACAAAAACGATGCTGATTATTAAGTCTGCGGTATTCATAATTAAAATTTGTTGTTCCCGTGCATGCGTGGACGGGTGCGGTTATACTTCATTTTTTGTTCGATGTGCCAGAGGAGGTCGAATCCTTTGATTTTGGACATAATAAATACTTCTTGTAATATGTTTACAAAGAATTGAAGAGTGGTAATATGACACACATTATACGATGCGATAAATCTTGTCAGATTGTAGCACCACTCTGTAAAAGTATCCTGGCTTTTATCTTTGTATGTCTCTTCCCTTATCTCAAGCGGGAATTTTACCCCTAAGAAACTAACTCCCAGCAAACCTGCCAGGTCAAGCATACGGATGCAGACATCGGAAAGTTCATCTTCCACACTATCTTTTATATACGCTTCAAAATCTTCCTGAAATCTTCTTTCTCGGGTTTCTTCGCTAAATGGGATATTATTTCCTTGCCATTCATTAAACTTTGCCACATCGGACCGTTTACCTTTTCTTTCGGCCTGCACAGCTTCCATCAGCTCGCTAATGACCAGGCAAAGGAAATGCTCGTCGCTTAAATCCTCGTCGTGCCATCCGTGTTCTACGGCGTTCTGGTAGGCTTCATCTCTCAGTTTGTTCAGGTTTATCGCTTCAATTGTTTCCATCTATTACGTCTCCTTTCTTTAGTTTTCTTGCTTCTTTTTCATTTCTATAATACAGCGTGATAACACATGGCCGGCCATTCTTTTCGGCCACAGCCTGCACCTCGTATTTATTGGTGCGTGCCCGGTAAAGTACACTCACTATTCGCTTGATTGTGGTTGGCATAGGCTATTCGTTTTTAGAATCGTTCAGTCTTTTGATTGCTTCTTCCAAAGTAATATTCCCTAATTTGTAGTCGCAGAGAATTTTAGTATCATTGTTCATACGGGGTATCACCAACATTTACTACGTATGTTACTGTTTAATATAAGCTAACACTTATATCAAAAACTTCACATTCCAGATAATTCCTAAAAACGAAGGTTTTAGAGAAGTTATAATTTTTATTTGGTTTATACAAAAATATATTGTATTTTTATTCCCAAAACTATATTCAAAAACTATTTCCCGTAATATGTATAAGAATTACGATATTGGGAATAAAATACTATTTAAACATGAAAATTGGATATGCCCGTGTTAGTACTAATGATCAAAATTTGAATAGACAATTGGATCAATTATTTGAATATGGATGTGAACGTATTTTTCAAGAGAAAATCACCGGTTCTCAAAAAGAAAGACCTGAACTTGAGAGAATGATTGATATTCTTAGGAATGGAGACACAGTGGTAATAACTGAACTGACAAGATTAAGTCGTTCGGTTAAAGATTTATTCGAAATAGTTGAAACTATCCATTCCAGACGTGCAGACATAAAATCTCTAAAAGAACCATGGCTTGATACAACAACTCCTCAAGGAAAATTATTATTTACCATTTTTGCCGGAATAAGTCAATTTGATCGAGACATAATACGGCAAAGGACAATGGAAGGACTATCCAGTGCAAGAGCAAGAGGAAGAAAAGGAGGAAGGCCAAGAAAGTCTTCAAAAGGAATAGAACTCGCATTGAAGATGTATGATAGCAATGATTATTCCATTAGTGAAATAGAAAGTGCTACAGGTGTAAGTAAAAGTACATTATACCGATATTTGAATGACAGAAAATAACCTTCTAATATATGAACCATGGACAACTTTATACTTTCCGAAGAACAGCGAAAAGAACTTACCAGTATATCGGATGATATTAACGATTATACAATAGCAAAGTATTATACATTGTCTGAAGAAGATATAAATTATGCCTTGTCACACAGACGTAATGTAAACAAAATAGGATTTGCCATTCAACTATGTTGTCTAAGATATCCAGGATGGACTTTTACGGATGTAAAGAGCATTCCTCATAAAATGTTAAGCTATATATCTAAACAACTAAATCTATCTTATACGGACTTTAATCATTACGGGGAAAGGAGAGCTACAAGATTTACCCATATAGAAGAAATATGTACGTGGTATGGTTATAAACCGTTTACTGATATTGAAAGCCGGGTTCTTGAAGAATATATTGAAGAAAAAGCTATAGCAAGTGATGAACCTTTTTCTCTTGTAAAATCAGGTATCGACTTCCTTAGAAACAAAAAAATAATACTTCCTGGAATAACAACTATAGAAAGAATAGTAAGAAAAGTCTGTATAAACATTGAATCGTCATTGTTCTCTGATATTTACTCCTGCCTCGTTCCGGAACAGTATAGACTGTTAGACAAGATTATTGAATCTCAGGATGAGAAGGTTATGACTGTATTGGGAATGCTGAGGAATGTTTCCGGGCAATGCTCCCCTCAAGCTTTTAATGATGTAGCGGACAAACTCAAGCAGGTACGTGAACTGAACTTAAATGTTGATTTGAGCTTTATTCACCCCAATAGAATTAAACAGATATATCGTGCTGCTTCCAGATATGAGCCACACATGTTCAGGCGTTTCCCTAATCAGAAAAAATACGCTCTTTTGGTAATATATCTGCAAATGTTGGAGCAAAAGCTTGTAGATATGGCTGTTGAAATTCATGACAAGCTGATTAATTCCTATCTCTCAAAAGGACGTAAGTTGCAGGATAAAATGCAGCAGGAAAACGGAAAATCAATCAATGAGAAGGTACATCTGTTTATCAATATCGGTGCAGCATTGATAAGGTCAAGGAAAGAAGGAACAGATCCGTTCGCAGCAATAGAGAACATTATGCCATGGGAAAAGATGGTGGAATATATCGAGGATGCCAAGATTCTGGTAAGACCACAAGGATATGACTACCTCGATCTGATTGACAAATGGTATTCCCAGTTACGGAAGTATTCTCCAACATTGTTGGACACATTGACTTTTTCCTCAACAAACACCTCCATGTCTCCTTTAATTCACAGTCTGGATGTTTTGCGTGAGCTAAACAGGAGCAACAGACGTAATGTTCCAGAAGATACATCTGTTGAGTTTCTACCTGAAAGATGGAGAAAGCATATTTATGGAAATGACAACAGTATTGACCGTCACTATTATGAGATGGCAGTATTGGCTGAACTGAAAAACAGGATACGTTCCGGTGATGTTGCAGTAGAAGGAAGTTGCAACTACAGGAATTTCAACGACTATATGCTTCCGGTATCCCAATGGAAGAAGAAAACGGACATTTCAGAAAAACTTGCAGTAAGCAGTAATTTTAACGAGTATATAAAAGAAAGGTATTCCTCATTGGATTCAATGTATAAAGCTCTTTCTGAAAACCTTACAAAACTAAAAGATCTGGAAATAGATGATGGTAAGATTCACATAGAAAAACTTGAAAAGGAAGTTCCGGAAGAAGTTAAGAGTTTAAACGACTCCTTACATGGGATGCTTCCGAATGTAAAACTGGCTGAAATACTTTTTGAAGTATCCAAGTGGACAGGATTTGATCGCTATTTTATACATGCCTCTTCCGGTAACACTCCAAAGGAAGATGAAATACCATCCATTATGGCAGCATTGATGGCAATAGGAACAAATATAGGGTTAAGTAAAATGGCAGACTGCACAAAAGAATTTGATTATCACAAACTTGCAAATATATCCCAGTGGAGATTACATGATGATGCAATGAAAAAGGCGCAGGCCTGTCTTGTAAATTACCAACACAGGCTGTCTCTCCCATCATATTGGGGCGACGGGACAACATCATCAAGTGATGGTATGCGTGTACAGGTCGGAGTATCTTCTTTGATATCAGAACATAATCCACATTACGGTTCCGGTAAAGGAAGTACAATATACAGGTTTGTCAGTGACCAATACTCTACATTCTACACCAAGGTTATCAATACCAATGCAAGGGAAGCCGTTCACGTTATAGACGGATTGTTGGAACATGAAACAGACTTATGTATTAACGAACATTATACAGACACAGCGGGATACACAGACCAGGTGTTTGGACTAAGCCATTTGCTGGGATTCGTATTTGCTCCAAGAATCAGGGATATTTCTGATTCAAAACTTTATCTGCTGCCAGGAATGGAACTCAAAAAGAATATTAACAACCTTACTTCTGCCAGGATAAATACGAATATCATTGAACAGAATTATGAGGATATACTTCGGCTTGCCTATTCTATCAAGGATGGATTGGTATCAAGTTCATTAATCCTGTCAAAGCTTGGATCATATTCAAGGCAAAATTCATTGGCCAAGGCACTCCAGGAAATGGGACGAATAGAGAAAACTATATTTATACTGAGATATGCTACAGATAATGTATTGAGAAGGAGGATTCTTGTAGGACTGAATAAAGGAGAAGCAATGAATGGACTTGCACGGGCTGTATTTTTCGGGAAACAAGGAGAGCTACGTGAACGGGATTTACAAGATCAGCTACAAAGAGCCAGCGCATTGAATATTTTGATTAATGCCATAAGTATATGGAATACCGTCTATCTGGAAAAGGCTGTAGAATACCAAAAGAAACATAAAGGTATAGATGAAAATTTATTGAAGCATATATCTCCCTTAAATTGGACACACATAAATTTTCTGGGAGAATATTCATTCCAGTCAAATATGGCTTTGGGTATAAATGAATATAGACCTTTAAAAGTCTAATTTTATATACATAAATTAACTTTTTAAGATTGTTTAGAAGCCTTAGAGATTTAATTTATGTATATTTCTGTGAAAATACAGTCTTAGAGTAACATTTGTAGTAAATGTTGGTGATACCCCTATATAAGATATTGACAAATTATAAATCCAATCCCTGATATAATGAGGAATACTAATAATATAGTTATTATTACTTCCATATCTCCCACTATTTTAAAGTCCTATACAAATCGTCACCGGAACAGAAGTGTCCACAAACAGATGACCTACAAACGAACCGTTGAAAAGTATAAACGTGCCTATATACACCATAAAAGGGTCGAGATTTAATTCTTCACCGGTCATTACCATACGGAACTTTACTCCCCGCTTTGGCTTTGATTCATCTTCCAATGCCCAGATATATGCTTTCTCGTTTACCACATCAAGTTTCAGCAGCTTGCTTCCCTCATAAAGCGGGAGCGTAAACTCTGACGCTGCCGGGATTTCATGTTTTAAAATTCTTGCCATATTCTTTTCTTTTTAAGGTTATTAATCATCCATTTCCAAGCGTTGCTTTTCCAGCCATTCTTCGTCGGTCTCCGGGCAGGAAAGTATCTCTTTGGAGTCCTTTGGCTCCTCTCCCAGCTTGTAGAAGAAGCACACTCGGGTAAATTTCCGGACACGCTCCGTGCGGCGTATCGTGTCGTTCATAAACTCCTGCTCCCAGGCGTAGTGGCGGGGATATTTGGAGCCTTTGTCCGAGCGGTAGACGATGGGAGGATTCATGGTGTACTGCATGTTGAAGCAGTAAGCCTGAAGCTTGTCTATCATTTCGTTCTTCACGGATTTCACGCTCTGCAATGTCACCGCATCGCCCCGGTGTTCCAGGTAGCTGATGGCCATTTCACTGATAGATACCGGACGGCACCAGTGCCACTGGTTTGCAAAGAAATGGTTGGCCCAGTCAATGAATACCTGGTCCTTGATGGCGGAGTAAAGGATTCGCATCTGTCCGTCCTGCGACATGGGCGGTATCAGGCTTTCCTGCAGGCCGAGGTAGAACTGACAGCTTTGCAGCATCATGTACACCGCTTCGTCGCGTTCCTCTTCGGTGGCTTCCAGGAAGATGTCTTTCCCGAACTTGGTCTGCGGCGTGCGTTTCTTGAACTGGCCGGCGTAGTCCTCGTCGTGATAGTAATCGCTCTGCATGGCCAGAAAGATACGGCGTGAGGTGCTTCCTTCGGTCATGTCGAACGGCATCTTGTTCATGGTAATGAATATCTTCGGGGTTGCCTCGCGCGGCAGTGTCATTTCATCGTGATACAGGGTCTTTACCGTAATGTTGTCCGTAATGTTGTAGAACTCGCTTCCCATCATGTCGGGACGAAGGTCGTCTATCAGACACATGCTGTCCACGGTATAATGGAACTTGTCGAAGTTCTTGGCCATGTTTTCCTTCTTCTTCAGGGTCTGACCGGGAATGTAGCACACCTTCCGCACAAGCTCGAAGAAGGAACGGAAGAAACTTTTTCCGGTACCGCCGCTGTTCTTTCCTTCGTCGGCCACGGTGTACTCCGTCACGACTCCCATCTTCTGCATGGTTCCAGTACGGTAGCGCGAAAGCATATAACCCATAAGGGCTACCTTGCAAATGAAGTGCATATCCTGGCGCTGCTTTTCCAGCTCGGTAAGCGGATAGCCTTCGGCTTCCTTTCGCCAGTGTATGCGGCTGGTGTCGTACAGCCACTGCACGCAGACAGGCATCTGGTCAATGTCTTTCGGCATTTTCAGCAGGAAGCGGTACAGACGCTGGTAGGCAATGAACTCCGCATCCTCATGGCGGCGCTCGTTCTCGTTCATCCGCTTGTCGGCCATTCGCTGACCGTTCAGCTCCTTACGTGCGGCATATTCCGGATTCTCCTCGATAGTGAACAGCGGGGACTTGAGCGGATGGTAGTCAGCGTCGATGATGGCCTTGCGGTTTACATGGAAAGGAAGGTCCACGTAGTCCACCGGCTCGATGCTGTCGGCCGTCACCTTCACGGCGCAGTTGCGGAAGAAGAAATAATCGAAATCTTTTCCCCACGACATGAAGTTCAGGTCTACTTTCTTGATTCCGGACATGGTGTCGCGTCCGATTTTCTTCTGGGTACTGATGGCGTTGCTCAGTTCCTCGGAGTAATACTGTGAGTTGTATATCAGGAAGTCTTTCATGATTTCCTTGGCTTCGCTCAGTGCCTGGCTCTCTTCCACCACATCGACGATGTTATTGCTGATATGCACAAACTTGGTGGTATCCGCTTCGTCAGTGTATTTGTAGAATCCGTTGGCAGAAAGGAACTGGGCCATGTTGTCGAAGTTCAGGGTGTATTTCCGCACCACTACCTTGCTTTCGTCTTCCTGCTTTTTGGTCTGGTACTGCACATCCCAGAACCGCATCCGGCGGGCGGTCTTTAGCAGGTCGTCAAAGTAGCGGTTTACGTTGGTGTGCATGAGTTTTTCATTGCGGCGCATCACTGCCGGGTAGAAATTGAAAAACTCTTCGGCATCCTTACAGGCTTTCCCACTGCGGGGATTGTACTGGGTGGACAGGTCTTCGGGCAGATAGAGCACTTTCAGTTCCACGTGTTTCAGGGCCAGCCGGTTCATGGCGCGTATGCCGGTGCGGTCAATGTCATACAGCACAAACACTTCCATGGAGATGTTCAGCAGGCGACGGATGGTTTCCGACGAAATCTCCACACTCTCGGAGTGGGGAAACACCACATGGGCGTCGCTATGGAAGTACACATTGATGGCATCGCGCGGGCCGGAACAAATCACGATACGGCGAAACACGTCGGTAAAAGCGCGGGTGCGCCGTCCTTGCTCGTCCACACGGGTTTTGTCTATGTTGATAATGGGATGTCCTTCCTTGTCGGAGGTTTCCACACGTCCGGTCTGCAGGGCACGCATCACGTCTGCATCGCCGTAGATTTCCTTGTGGAATCCTTCCGGACGGCTTCCTCCCTGGTACCACCAGGTAAACTTGTAGTTGGGCTGGCGGCGGCCGTCCGAATCGGTCGTCTCGCGGAAATAGGGCTCGTACTTGCGTGCCCACCAGCCGTTCTCGTCTTCGTAGCGGAAAAGGAATACCGGGTAAGAAGGTGTAGACTTCACTTCGTAGCTGGTCAGCACGCCGTCGGCATCGGCCTTTTCGGGGGTAACGTAGCTTTCCAGCGGATAAAGATTGAAAATGGTTCTTAGCTTGGTACTGTCGAAGGGAGCCGGCATGTCGCCACGGTAGAAGTCGGGATTGAACGAACAGCGCAACAGGTTGTTTCCGTCTGCATCGGTCACGGCCGTCTGCTCGGGACCTTCGCTTGTGTTTTTCCCGGCGCGGAACACGGGAAGCACCTGGCATCCCAGTGCGCGGAGCTCGGCGGGTGTAAACTCGCCCTTACGGATGCGGAAATCCACTTCCGGCTGAGGGTCTGTCTTACGTGCCCGGTGGAAGAATCCGTTCTTGTAGTTTCCCTCAATAATCAGGTTAAAGTCTTTGGCCAGTCGGTTCACCGCATCCAGAAAGTCGTGTTTCTCTCCTGCGCGTTCTAAGAGACGCTGCTGCAGCATGATGGCCCCTACCCCCTTGCTACGGTTCTGCTCGCCGCATACGAAGCAATTGAAGGCTGCATAGCGTTCTCCCTTTGGCGGGAACTTGCTCACACAGAAACTTCCGTTCTTCTCGTCGTGAAACGGGCAGCGGTAGAATACGCTGCGTGCGGTCTGCGATGCGGGAAGGTATCCGTTGTTGCGCATCACGTCGGGAAGCGGGAGCGCATTGAGTTTATCAACTGTTTTGTCAGAAATCATTTCAGGGAATTTTAAGAGAGGAATGTAACCTCGTAGTTCATGCTTTCCATTTTGGCTTGTATCATTTCTTTCAGGCTATCGGGCAGGCACATCATAGGGTCTGGCTCATGCAGGTAAATCGTATCTTCCTGCACGCTTCCTGTGGCAGAATATCCGTCGTACACCAGCTCGTTCATGAGCTTCTGCATGCACGACTTCGACAGGTTGCTGCAAGCTATGCTCACGCTACCTTCCGGATAGCCTATCGCTATTTCCGTGTGACGAACATGGAAACGCTGTTCATATACCGCTCTGCTTCGTTTCATTCCAGCCGCTTTCCTTTTAGCGTTAACATAAGCTCAGGACGTGTAGCCACACCCAACTTCGCAAAAATACGTTTCCGCATGTTGTCTATATTGGAATAGCTGCATCCCATTTCATCGGCAATCTCTTCGTATGTGAGCGAAGTATTTACCAGCATGTTCGCCACAGCAGCCTGAGTAGGAGTCAGCCCGCACTCGTACACCGGATTGCAGCACACCTCCTTTTTATCCTTGAAGGCTGGGTTGAATCCGTTGAACGGACAGTTATATCGCATAGGGCAGTGTGTGTGCTCGGTATTGAAGTCTTCCGGACCTTCATGGTCGGGAATATCGTCCTCGCGTCCGAAACAACAGTTCAGGCTTACCAGCGCAAGCTCTGACAGATAGCGGCTGCGAAGGTTCCGTATGGTCTTATAAGAACGTCCAAGTCGCATCTGCAGAAGCTGGTCGGCTGCCACCAGGTGTGAGGGATAGTTTTTCTTCATCTCGTCGAGGTATTCCTCTACGAAGTCAATTCCCGTCTTTCCGTCGTTCTTTACCGTAATTTCCTCTCCGTCTTCGAAAACAATTCTTGAGAATCCCTCCTGAAGGCGTGTATATGCTTCCCATTGTCTTTCCAGCATGTATCCCATCACATTTCCTCCATTTGTTTCTTATACTCCTTATAAATAGATTCCAGCCCGCGAAGCTCTACTTCCGTGAAGTCGAAGTTACGGAAATGCGCACGCAGCGCATGTTCGCCCAAACCTCGTTCTTTCATGAACTCGATAAATTCTCCTTTCTTTCTCACACCGGAAAAGAAGTCTTTCAGTTCCCCTTCGTAGTCAGGATCAAAATCTCTCAGGCATTTTTCCACGCCTTCCGCCTCCCATCGGCGCACGCGATTCAGCCTGATCTTCTGGTACGCCGTGCTCATGCTCATTCCGTAATGTTCCACCAGGTAGCGGCTAAATCCCAGCCGCATGGGGCTCAACTTTTTTTCGGATAATGCTTCAATGATGCTCATTTTCATACTTCTGATATATATTGTCGTTTCTCGCTTTTGCGGTTTCGGTCGTTTTTTGTTATTTTTACCCTACAAAGTAACAATTTTAATTTGATAATTACATTATAATTGTTACAGAAATAACAATTTTAAACTGATATTTTATGTACTATTTCAATTCTTTCCTGTTCAATAATCTTCCGAAGCTCTTCGGTCTGAGCGATAAAGGCGTATCGGAGAAGGTGTACGGAAAATCATACATGTATAAAAGAAAGGTTGATAATCAAGACAATATACTCATGCAAGACATCGTAATGGTGTGCAACACATTCCACATAAGCCTGTCAAACTTCATCATGTCGGCTCCTCCGGAAAACTTACTCGGGAATCGCTTCAAATATGTCGTACCGAATGAAGATTTTAAAGAGGTAAGATTCATCCCAGAAAACCTACGCTGGCTCTACGGTCCGCAGGGACTTACCAAAATCCCTTCGCTTGCTGAATTCTCGCGTCAGAGCGGAATATCAGTCACCAGTATCGTAAGGTGGCAGAATCCGAAGATAGGAGGGTGTACGGTTAACTGGCTTATCGGAATATGCAACCGTTTCGGAATCGACATAGACGTGTTCATGGAAGACGAGAATGAGAAGCTTGAAAAGTACGCGGCCACCGAAACGGAAATATCGCCGCGCGTGTGGCAGGAAATTTCGGAACTCAAAGAGGCTATAAGGCAATACCGGCAGGAACGAATATCACTTCTGGATGAAAACCGCAAGCTGAAAGCAAGAATCAAGGAAACGGAGCTTGTGGCAGAAGAAAGCACCGAATATACCTACGCAGACAGGAAAGTCAGGGAATGGAAGGCTAACTGGGGACTGCTGGAGAACTTTCATATCGTCGTGGGAGTGTCCAGACGGAAAGTGATTCAGGATGCCGGCATGCAGAATTTCAGCGAACTGTTCATCGAAGGAAACATGCTGATTACCTCGCTGGTGAAACTTTGCAACAAATACCATATCAGCACAAGACACATATTCTATCGGGATAACGGCATTGTCCCGGAAGTAAATGTGTACGACTATTACCGGTCGGACAACTGGAAGACGGTAGTTTTCCATCCGGAATATGTGAATGATTTTTTCGGGAAGGAGAGCGTGACGGGTATAAACCGCTCGGAACTGCTTGAACGTATGAATATTAGCGAATGGAAACTTCGTGCATGGCGAAAAGAAAACAGCACCATGCGAATAAAAGACATGCTGGAGATATGCAACCGGTTGGAAGTAACACCTTACTATCTTATTTCGGATCAGAATCGCATGGATATTTCATTTGGTGTAACCAGTGCGGAAATCCTGCTGGAAGAGAACCGTATGCTCTGCCAGCAGGTTATCCGGTTGAAAGAAAAACTACAGAAGAAAAACGGAGAAGGATTCCTTCCGTTAGACGAATGAGTTCATAGTACTTCCTGAGAATCCATACCGCACACTGAAATTCACGGAAATAAGACCTGGTTTAGCGCGGTCATAAAGTTTGTTCGTCTCTTCTGGTATGATGGTGACGGGTATGTATGTGCCGTTGTCGTACATCCATGCCTTTCGCGTCACCACAAATTCCGTGAGCCACCATTCGGCCCACTCTCTGTTTACAAATCCGCTGCTCATGGAAAAAGTTCCTGAAGGCGTCTGTGCATAGCTGGCAGTGCGCGTGGTAGCACGGTAGGAAATGTCAGCAGGAAGCGTGTAAAGCTCACTCTGTATGTCATACTCCAGCGAATCGCGCGTAAAAGCGACTACACTTTCCATCAAACCGAACCCGTTCAGGAATATGAAGTGGCGCATGAGCGGGTTTGTCTTTACCGCATAGCGCTTCTTCCCGGTTTCAAATCCGGTGTTCACTGTAAGCTCACCTTCCTTCAACGATGATGTGATTATTTGCAATGAATCCGGGACCAGCGCACCACGTGTGTATTCGGAATATTCTTTCGATTCTTCTCCCTGCACCACGCTGTATGTAATGGTGTCCGATCGGGTACTTACTGCAGGAATACACAGTATCCATCCCAATGGGACAATATCTCCCTCCGGTTTACGGCTCAAGATGCGTCCCTCACCTAAAATCTCTGTGGTATCTACATTGGATGTGGTAAGGCGTTCAAACTCCGTGAGCCTTCCGGGTATGGCATTGTACTGCTCGGAAGTAGTTTCTCCCTCTTCTATTTCTATCATGCCGTCCAAATAAGATTCCTTATATGTAATAGTATATCTAGCGGCATAGGACATTTGAGAAATAGTATTTGTACTTGTCACATCAAAAGTCATTTTACGTGCCAAAGCGGTTTTTATGGTTTCTCCAATATTAAATACGGCTGTCCCGTCTGTTTCTACTTCAAAGGAATAGTTTTCTGAATAGTTAAACTCTTCCGATGCAGCAAAAGCTGTTGCATTTACCGTAATCTTGATGCGCAGAAATGTTTTTCCAGACAACGTAGTCTTTACTTTTACGATAATAGGATCGCCTGAGAATGAAATCTGAGGCGGCTGCTGTAAAATCTGTATTGCCATTTTCCTGATATTAAATAGTGTAAAGTTCTATAGTTACATCGGTCAAGCCATTTACCCCAAGGGTATATGATATTTTATTGATAAATCCAATAAACTGTCCTATACGATATTTTTTTAAAAAATTTATACCAATTATTTGTGTTATGCTTAAACGAACACTTAAAATAATTGTTTTCCGATTTTCCTTGAAGTAAATATATTCAGAAAGAAACTTTGATACAAGTCCTCTTTTAGAATATTCCCCGTCTATTGAATATCCATCTTTTTCTGCCGTCAGTTTAAGAGAGAATCTTCCAGACTGGTCAGCTCCTCCTTCTTCCAATCCATTGTAATCATACATCCGGCCATAGCAGTCACAACTGTCCGATGTAAAAGCGTATGAACCTACAGTTTGTATCCATGTATCATTCCCTTCTCCGTCATAATTGGTATCTGATATTTCAATAGAAGATTCATTCCCAGGACCTCTCATAATCCCTAAAGAATATCCAGCATCATAGCTTCTCAAAGGAGATTCATCATTGGATTCTGTATCAAATAGTTCAGGACATAGCGCACGTAAATATATATAGCTCATTAAATATCCTTCAGTGCTTTCCCTTCTAAAATAAGCATAACCTTCTGAAATGTTTTTATCTATTTCAGTACCATTCTCTAATTCTACATCTACAAAAACTGCTTCTAATCTGCTCTTCGTATCAAGCGGATTTGTATTGCCTGGTCTTTCCATTGTAGTAGGTGGTCTAGTATTACTTCTTGAGCTGAAGTCTGATCTCAAATTTGCATTTTTCGTTATACCTCCATCGGCTAAAAGCTTCGCCGATACATAGTTTGTTATTATCGGCTTGAAATTTATTGTAATATCCTCCGGAGAATCAGCATCTTTTGGATATATATAATCCCTGAATCCTCCAACTTCAAATAATGAAGGATTACCTCCTGTCTGCTTATTTACTTTTACTCTGTAAGCATTGCCGGTTGTCTTGTCTATTTTACAATATCTATCAAAAGAACTTATTCCATCATTCAATATTTCTTGATAATTATCATACTGCTTTGTAAGATTATAGTCATCATAATTGAAAGCATCATCGTTATCTTCTCCATAAGTCAAACGCTCTCCTTGTATTTTTTCTCTTTTTAGTGAAAAATCTAATATTTCTTCCGGAGTCAATATTTCCTCCTCTTTATCTTCCAGCACGTCTTTGATATATATTACCGATATTTCATTTGTATATGAATCAAAAATAAATTTTATACCAAAAGCATTCTTTAAATCTTCTATTATATCTTTTGCTGATACATCCGGAAAATTTTCATTTGTAGCATATAAATCATAAGCATAATACTTAAATTTGTTTGTGCTTATTTCTGTATCAACCACTCCCGGACGAGTTGATCGAGACCATAATTTAAGTTGAAAATTAGGCCCAAGAAAGTCTTTTCTCATTATTTCCGATAAAGGAATTTCTCTTCTGTCTTCTGATTGTGTTACATGGCATTGGGTAGTAAAAAAAGCTAAACGATTCATATCTTCAACTTCCCCCATGTCATTCCTTTTGACCGTTAGATTAAGATATTTAAACAGACAATCTATAAAGTACATGACATAAAAGCAAACCCCACTATAAGGCCTTTTGGCATCAAGTACTTTATAATATCCATCAGCGTTCGACGTACAAACCCTTACGTTGCAGTATGTTTTTATTGGATAAGGCTCGGATACATTATATTCAGTATAATTCATCATAACATAATCAGGAAGATTTACTTTATTCCTAACTTTTTCACTTTCTGCTTCTGATACTAAATATCCTAATTTTATCTGCTGGTCAAGCGGTACATCTCTGGCATTGATTTCTTCTATTCGGTCCATAAAGTCACTGTTCCCGGAAATAAATGTTAACGGCACACTTTCCTCAAACTCTATCTCACTGTCTGTCTCTATTTTACCTCGATACAGCATCACTCCCATAAACCATATTTCTGCGGGCATTTTGTCTATATCATTCAAGTAAATATCTCCATACGGGTCTGCAATATTCTGAAAAATTTCTCGATTTGGCTCTAGAGGAATTTCAAAAGGGAACGAAAAAGTCCCCTGGTCATTGAATACAGGACTTGTCTGTTCCAGACTTAAAGAAAAATCGTCAGGAAGATAAGCCCATTTGCCGTTTATTTTTATCTGTATACCTGTCATGTCTTGCTTTATTTAGAAAGTCCTCGTCTTGTCATAAATTTGCTTGCTTTATTCAGCTGGTTTACGGCTCCTTTATTTCCATAAGGATCTACCGTAGCATTAATAGGTTTGTTGAGCCTTTCGGTCAATGTATTCACAGCATCGGTCACTCCTGTCAGCACTTGCGCTATCTGCGGAACAGACATACCAGCATCTTCTGGCTGTTGAATGGCTTGCGTAGCCTGAGTTGTAACTGCTGGGTAGCGGCCGCTGGCAAATGTAGGCATGGCGGCCGATTTGAGCTGCCCGTGCCGCGCAATGGTAAGAATGCTTTCGTAGATGTGTGGATAGTTCAGAATAAGTTTCTGTGTAGTATCACCGTCCACAATCATTTCAGGCTTCTTTTCAGAGAAGATTCCGAAATGCGCACCTCCGCCGTACACTCCAGTTTTAAGTTCCTTCTGGTAGCGTGCGTTGTATATCTGTCCGTCGTTCCCCAGTACCGGATAGTCGCCCTCTGCGTAGGTAAGCATTCCGGCTGCTACTCGGCCCTTGCTGCTTACTCCGGTGGCAGCCGCCACTTCCTGCTTGGATTTGTTGAGCTTACCCATGGCCAGTCCCATCAGTGCGGAAAGTGCAGCGCTGATAACCGCAATCAGCGGAATACCCCACCAGCCTAGTTCTCCGATTATCTTTGCAGCTCCGGAAGCCGTACCTGTCGAAACATCTGCCGTGGTTTTAGCTCCCTGTACTGTCAGATCCGTAATGGCCTGTGACCCATGAATAGCTGTAACAGTAGCACTTGTAGCCGCTTCCTGTGCTACTTCCTGGGTCCCAAGAGTCTTCTTCATCAACAACTCGGTTATTTTTTGCATAATCAAGTCTTTGGTGAGTTTCATCGCTGTTTGGAGCAACATTTTTGCAGCTTGCTTACGGTCGTCCACTTCGGCAAATGCAGCTTCTCCCATCTGCTCACTAAAATCTACTACTGCATCGGTGTAGTTTTTCAATGTGCCCAACTTGCTTTCTGTTATTTCCAGTTCCTTGGAAGATTGTTCCTCCCTTGCGGCTATGTAGTTGTCGTAAGCCTCCTTTTGCGCCATGAGGAAAGATTCTTCTGCCTGCTGTTGCGTAGCACCGGAAGCAATGGCCTGCTGTATCAGTTCTTCTTTGTGGGCATAGAACTCTTCATAATACTGCGCTGCCGCTTCCAATTTTATTCGCAGCGCTTCCAGTTCGGCATTGTCCGTGTCGGAAGTACCAAGGAAGGAACTTTGTGTGGATGCCAGTCCCAGATTACCTGCAGCACCCATAAGTTCAGTTTGTTCGTCCGTACCTTTTATACGGTCTTCCCAAAGTTTCTGGTTTCCGCTGGTTTCCCACTGCACGTCTATCATTTCCTTGATGTCCTTTGCATACTTCTCGGCAGCGGACTTGGAATCCTGATAGAAATCACGCAGCTTTTTCAGCATGAGCGACATCTGCTCCGGGCTCATGCTTTCGGCCCATACCGCGTCAATGTTGCTAAGATAAGTCCGCAACTGGTCTTCGTTAAGGCTGTAAGCATCTTCCGACAGAGAAACAAGGGCATTAATTCTTTCCTTCACTGCACTCTCGTCAATCACTCCGCTAAATCCTAAACTCATACGGAACTCTTTCTCCGCATCGGTATTCAGCAGACGAAGTTTGTCGAGCGACTCCTCAAACTGGTTGACAAGGCTTTCAAACGGGTTGTATTTGAGAAGTTCCTTCTCGATAGTCTGACGGTATTTCACTGCCATGTTCTGTACTTCGAGCAGGTCTTTTTCAAGGTTCTTACGTAAGCCGTCGGTCTGACGTTCGCCCAGTTTCTTAATCAATGCAGCAGTAGATTCCAGGTTCTTACCTTCCATCCCGTATAAATTCTGATTGAAGGTGTTCTCCTCGCCCAACAGCTTTTTACGAAGCTCCACACGTGCCAGCAGATGTTCTTCCTCGGTCGCGTCAATCTGACGGTTCATCTCCTCAGTAGTTATCTGTTCATCGAGATATGCCTGACGGATAGCCTGCTGACGACGGAGGAAGTAAGCTTCGAGCGCAGACATGGCCGCACTGATTTCATCATTCATTTCCTTCTGCTCACCACGTGTGCCTGACTTACGTACTTCTAGCCAGTTACCGCTTGTGTCGCGTCCCCATTTCTCAGCCAGCACCTTGGCTACTTCTTCTTCCATCTTTTTCAGCGCCTCGTATTCTTCCTTGGCCGACTTGAATCCACGGGCAGCGAAGGTGTCTGCATAGTCCTTGTCCTCATTAATGCTCTTCATCATGGCCTCCAGCTTTTTGTAGGTAGCTACCAGCTTGTCTACTCCGGCTGTTTCCAGCGACACACCCTGTCCCCATACAGACTCCAGCCCGATGGCCTTAATACGTTTTTCCACCTGCTCGATGTTGTACTGATATACACCTAACAGGCGGTTCTTCTCCTCAAGTTCCTTTAATTCTGAATCGGTAAGATTCTCTCCCTTCCTACGCTTATCGTTCAATTCTTCCAGTCTGGATTCCTCGAGCTTATTCAGCATTATTCCACTTTCCTTTTTGTCATTCAGACGTTCAAGCTCTGCTGTTTCAAGCTCGGTCAGTTTTTTCCCTTTCTCACGTTTAGCGTTCAGGTCTTCCACATCTGAGCGAAGGCGCTGCACGTATGTAGTCGCCTGCTGAAGATAGGTTTTCAATTCTGGTATGTCCGAAGAAGAAAGTATTTCCTGATTGGATTTCCGAAGGTCTTTCAGCATAAGTTCCTCTGTCTTCTTATCGGCAGCACGCTGCGTACTTTCAAGGAAAGTCTGAGTCTGTCCGGCTTCCTTCCGGATGTTTTTCAGGATGTTCATCAGCTTCAAAGCGTCGGAACTGAATGGGAGCTGCTTTATGTTCTTGTCATATTTCTCCATAAAGCCATCCAGCGCGTCGTACAGATTACCTCCTTCTTCCACTACCTTATTCATCCCGTCCATAATAAGGGCCATGGCATCGCCGGCGTTGGTTTCTCCCACATTCTGCATTTTGTTCAGCGAAGCAATAATCTTCGACTGAAGTTCCTGAATCTGGTCGGTGTATTTGTCGGCAATGTTTTCCATCATCTTGTCGCGCATCTTCAGCGCCAGCGTTTCACGAAGACGGGCATTAATCAGGCTGTAAATGTATTCCTGCTTCTCGGCATAGTTGTTTTCAGTGACCATAAATCCAAGGTATGCCCCATACTTGTCATTCAGCTGCTTAATCAGTGCCGCACGCTCTCCGTTCGATACATTTGCCTTGTCAATCGCATATTTCAGATTGGAAAGCTCAAATGTTTCCTTCTGTATGGCTGCTTCAAACTCCGACTGTGCCTTTGTTGCTTCGTCTACTGATTTTTTGAAATAAGTAATGGCAGATGTCAGCGCAGTAAATCCTAATACAACCCATCCTAATGGATTTGACATCATAGCCTTTGAAAGTGACTGCCAGGCTATTTTGAATATGTTCACAGAGGCTGTGCCACTTTTCACCATCTTCGTAAACAGCACAATGTTTGCACTCGCTTTCTGCACAGCAGAAGACGTGGCAATCATTAATCCTACCAGCACCTGAAGAGCTACTGCGGTCAGACGGATTGAGGTTTCTCCGCGTTCAAACCGGTTGGGAATGCTCGAAATATAGCGAAGCACATCCGTGAGCCATTCCACAAATCCGCTGTTGATAAACGATTCCTTGATGGCGTTCCCCATACGCTGCATGATGGCCATGGCGTTTTCGTTCTTGATGTTGTATTCATCCGTCACGCTGGTAGCTTCCTTAAACGCACGGGAAGAAGTAAATACCTGCGCCTTCAGTTCGTCTACTCCGGAAGAAAGGGTAACGAGCACCTGCTTGATACGCTCGCCATCGCTACCGAGGTCTTTCATAATCGGAGCCAGCACATCCAGTCCGCCCATGGCGTTCATCTTCTCGAATACAGCGATAATAGCTTCCATGGTCTTTCCCTGGTTGATAAGGCTCTTCAGGTAATCATCACTCAGTCCCACGGCCTGCGCTACTTCGGTCGTGTTGCTGGTGAGTGTAGAAATAAATGTGTTCAGAGCTGTACCACTCATTTCGGCATGCTGTCCGAGTGCGTCCACTGTACCTCCCAGTGCTATCAAGTTGGACATGGACAGTCCGGCTGCCTCCCCAATAGCACCGATACGAGTTACAATATCCACAATAGGGCCTGCAGAAGCGCGGCTAGTCTGTGAGATTTCGTTGATGGCAGATCCGGTGGCCAGCAATGCCTTTTCCACTCCAAGCTTTTGTGTTTCGCCCAGAATAGCGTTCACCTTCATCAGCTGGCGCACGGCTTCGGCACCTCCCAAGTCCTCACCCAGGGCTACAAGCAGCTGATTACCTGCCTTCACAAATCCCAAAACATCTTCCTTGGCAGAGATACCCAGCTTTCCAGCTTCGTAAGCGAGGTCGTGAAGTTCCTGCTGGGCGGTACGGGTGTCGATACTGTCAATTTCACGGCTTAGCTCGGCTACTGACTCAGTGGAAAGCCCGGTGGTCTTCTCGATGTCGGCCAGACTGTCACTCAGCTGCAAGTTAGCCTGATACAACTCCTTGATACGTCCTACCACCTCATTGAATCCGGCATATACCAGCACATAACTTGTCAAACGCTTGATGGTAGCTACAATCTGGTTATCGTGTTCCTGCCAGCTTCGCTTCACTTCATTAATCTGCTCGTTTACCCGACGCAGATTCATTGAAGCTTCCATATATTCGCGCGTGTCACGCTCAGCTTCTGAAAGTTCTTGCTGAAGCTGTGCCGCGGCCTTTTGCAAATCTTCCAGTGGAGCTGTTTTAAGTGTAAGAATCACTTTGTTAAGTTCTTCTGCACTTAACACAGAATTTTTCTGTTTTTTCTCAATCGTGCTCAGCGCATCTTCAATTTTTTTCAAGCCTTTTGTATCGCTTACTTCAAGCTTCTTTTTATACTCTTCTAGCGATTTTTTCAGCTTCTCAAGGTCTTCGTATGTACCGTCGAACGTACCTTGACCAACCGTTTCAGCTTTATCAAGCGCATCTTTCAGTGAAGTAAATTCGGCAGATGATTGTTTCAGTTTCTCGTTAAGTGAATTGATGGCCGACTCTACCTCCTTTACTCCCTCTATGTCGCTTGTCTTTAGCTGCTGCTTGTATTGTTCAAGCAACTTGATGGCTTCTTTTGTCTGGGCTATTGTGCCATCGAATGTGCCGGTCTGTACTTTCCCTAGTGTGGTTTGAGCACGCTGTGAGACACGACGTGTCTCTTCCGCTTCAACCTGAGCAAGCTGTTCACGGTATTTCTGAATTTCCTGTGTATTAAGTTCTGTGGATTTAATAAGGTCTTGCAATCGTTCCTTTGCCTTTCCCAGAGATTTGTCGCTCACATTGCCAATATCTCCGATGATGTCAGAAAATTCTACGATGTTCCCTTTACGACGCTGGATTTCATCGGCAATCTGCTTGATATATTCACGAACTGTCTGTAGCGTTTCAGCATTTTTAGGATTTATACCAAGGAGCATCTGGTTTAACCCCTTACGAGCCTCTCCTAGATTTCTCAAGGTCTGACCTGATATGTCATTTAGGTACTTGTTGACCGTGTTGACATTTCTCTGATTTTCCCTGATTAGTTTAGTCAGTCTCTCAAGCTGTTTTACTTTTTCATTATAAATTTTCTTGTTGTCATCGTATAGCGTGGTATTAGTAGTCGCATTCATCTGTTCTTGCGCATTTTCCACTTCTTTACGCAACTTTTTCCATTCATCACGCATCTTGTCAACCTGCTTCTGCGCCTGTTCCGCCCCTCCGATAAGCACGTCGATTCTAGCCAGTCTGGTACCTAAACTATTTGCCATGTCTTTGTGTTTGTTTTCCTCAAAGTTAGGCAGCCGGAAGGTGGAAATGAAGGACAAAAAAACGGTGTCCTTCAATTCAACGGACACCGTTTTAAAACTATTCGCCAGCAACCTCTAAAGTGGTTTGCGGCAAACCTCTCGAGCGATATGCAGCAAACCTCTCAAGTGGTTTGCTGCATTTGTTTTGACAGGCCCTACAGGCTATTGTGGAGGGGGTGCGCAGAAACGTAGTTTCCCATCATCATAAGAAGGGTTTTCTGACCGCTCGTGTCGGACGAAAGGAAGTCCACAATCTCCTTGAAAAGTGAGCGCGAGCACTCGCGTTTCACACTGACCAGATAACCGCTGCCGAGCAGACTTTCCAGCTCACGGCGCACGGTGTATTCGGGCATGAAGTCCTCATATTCCACATAGGCCAGCACGCCTTTCCTGGTGCTGGTAAACATAATGCTGTGTCTTACTTCTCCAAAATAGCCGTTTATGGCCTTTCTTGCTTCGCGCTTTTTCATAGGTAGCCTCCTTTCTGCATGATGATGCGTGAAAAGAACTCGTATCCCTCGCGTGTGATGTAAGGTGTGTAGTATTTCAACCCCGCTCCCGTTGCTCCCGAATGTGCGGCAAGCATCAACCCGCGCCGTGTGCTTTCCTCGGAAGGAGCGTTGTAGCATTCCGGAGACGAAAGCAGCCACCCTTCACGGCGGAGAAAATCGAAAACCTGCGCCGAGCGTACCAGTATGCCGTGCTCACGGCTTATAAGTCTGGCCATCTGCCGCACAAGCATCGCATCGCGGTGGTGAATCCTTATTTCCCTTGCCGTAAGAAACGGAATCGGATTATCCCTGCATGGCAGCTTTGCGCATTCCGCTACGTGTTGCACTGCTGACGGAAGAAGCGGAACTTCCGGCAATGCAGCCACCATCCTGGCTATTCGTAACCTTTCTTCTCTTTTCATGGCTGCACTCCTTCCATCTTTATGGTTTCCATTATCCGGAGAAATCCCGCCTCGGTGAAAAGCGGACGGTAAGTAAGGATACCGCTTTCCTCGTCCTTGTCAGGTTCCATGGCGTATGCGTATCCGTGCATACGTGAAAACTCCGTGGGCTTCATTCGCTCTTGCCCTTTTGCCTGAAGGAACTTGTGCTCATAAAGGAACTGCAATAGCGAAAAAGGGGATATTTCTATGCTAAGCTCTTTCCACAGACGTATCCGCAGGTCCTCCATATCCATTGCACGGTACATGACCGAAGGTGTAAGCACGGGGCTGCTTATGTATATACACTCGGGATACTTTTTGTAAAATTCAGGCTTGTAGTACATGTCCGATACATCCTCCTTCTTCCACTCCTTCAACCCTTCCACATCGCCTGCAAATGCGGACACAATCTTTTCCAGACGCTCAACCCGCTTCAAAAGGCTGCTTTGCTCTTTCCCCTTCGGAAAAGCTGAGGGAATTGATACATGAAGGCTTTCTTCACGGCATTTTCCCATCTGCTCCAGACGGTACTTTAGCACGGCCACCTCTTCTTTCTTTCGTTCAAGCTGTTCAAGCGCATCTCCCAGTTCCTCGTCGCTTTCTATCAGAAGCAGGGCAAGTTCCTTCCTTCCGTACTTGCTCACGTCTATATCGTCCTGCTGCGGTTTCGTGACCTGCTCACGGAGCTTTTTCTCCATTCGGTTGAAGGCCGAAATGTAGGCTTCCTTAAACCGTGCTGCCTTGGCTCCCGTATATCCCATGACAAGGAAAGTGAATCCGTCCTTGGTCATGGTGTAATACTCCTCTTTTTTGTGACCTCCGTTCGGTAAATCTCTGATAATGAACGAAAGCTCAAAATTGAGCTTTCGAAATTCATCACTACAATCCAGCATTCTTATGCCACGAATCACATTTTTATGGAGTTTCCCAAATACTTTCGTAATCTTATATGAATCTGTCAAAGCTTCATTATTCTTTCCAACAAACACCAATTCGTTATTCAACACTTCTTCCATAATTGCTAATCCTCTTTTTTAAATTCATTTTCCATTTTATCCAAATCTTTACACCCTGTGACACCCTGCATAATGCGGACAAAAGATACAAGCATGCACCATGCAGTGAATAGTCCCAAAGGAACTATGAGAATAACTTTTGCCACAGCAGGAATAAATCCCGAAAACACAACGCAAGGAATAAAAACCGCCATGCTTGCAAAGGTTATCACATGAATGTACCAGAGTTTCTTTCCTTTTACCTTACTCCGCGTATGTACGCCATCGCACGCTCGTGCTGGCTTTGTGGCATTAGGTCGGCGTAGTCCACGTACAAATATTCCCTTACACCATCCGGCCACACGCAAAATGCTGTCGCTCCATCTTCCGAATAATTCACTGATACGAATGGCGCACCGCTCAGTTTGCGGTGAATAAACTCCGAAGCCATTATCCGGAGTTCCGATGCTGGTTTTTTCTTCATAATTCATATTCTATATTTATAAGGTTATTAATATCTGTATTTGCGTCCGTAATCTATGGCCCAGTCATTCTTACCGAAAACCACGTGCTGATACATGCGTGCATTGCGCTGGTCGGCCTTGCTGCTTTTCATGGAAGCCATTCGCTTTTCTGATTCCTCACGCTGTGCGGCTTCTTTCTTTGCTCTGCGCCATGCTTCTTTTAATGCCTGGCTCATGGTGCAGTTCCATGAATGGTTGCGGATTCTGTGAGCAGCTTTCATGATTTCGGATTTGTTGAATTTCTGTGTCATATCTTTTTTGTCTTAATGATTACAATGCAAATGTAAGTACTTTATTTTACATATCAAATATAAATGTATTGTTTTCTACTACGTTTAACATAATTTCGTAAGTAGTTTATTTTACATTTTACTTAAAGATGTATATTTGCATAAAAAATAAAACAATGAACAGAATTAAAGATATTATAAAGGAGAAAGGACTTACTATTAATGAAGTAGCAGACAAGCTAGGAATAACTAGAGTTACGTTATCTACACAAATTAATGGAACTGCAAATATTTCTTCTTATGAAAAAATAGCAGAAGCCCTTGAAGTTCCCATGTGGCAACTCTTTGCCAGCCCGGAAGAAGTGCGTAAAGAATCAGGTGCAAGCGTCTGCCCTTATTGCGGTGGCTTGCTCGATGTGGAAGTCAATCTGAGAAAGAAGAGCTAATTTTTTTTTGCCCATACGCTAACAATTTTAATGCGACTCACGTTTAAAATTATTTTATTTTTTCATTTTTCCTCCGAAAATCAGCACTTTTAAAATTTTCATCTCATAATCATATTTTTATTTTATGCTTATAGTTACATTTGCTTGAAATAAAAATTAATTAGTGTATGAAAAAAATTTTAACAATGCTTATTGCTTGCGTTCTATTTTTCAGTTGCTCAAAGGACGAAGACACAGAAGAAACGACACAGAACACGCTATCTGAGAAACTAACGAATGGATATTTTATATCCGATGATGATGAAGCAATCAGATTTCGCACAGACGGCTATTTTGAATGGATGGAAAGAAACAGTTACAGGAAATATGATAGACCTGAAATGATGTCTGTTGCAAAATGGAAAATAGATGAAGATGGGAATGTAATCATAGTATGCGATGATGAAACCGGCTCAATGCCAGACGACGCACCTTCATTTATATATAACATAAATTTCTCAGGAAACAAGCTTTATTTTACCAACCAGGAAGGTGAAAATAAAGTTATGGAAAACAAAGAAGTAAGCAATCTTCTACAGGAAGAAATGATAGGTCATACGTTTAAAGCCGGCATAGATTATCAATATGGTGGACAGAAATACAGAGCTGTTCATACCCTTACATTTGACAACGAAATAGGGACAGCAGAATGGAGTGTGGAATGGAGTTATAAGGATTCAGGAACAGTTAGAAACACATATTCAGCACAAGGTTATTATTATACAAACATTTCAAGAGATGAAATATATTTCTACTGGTTTTACGACAATGGTGAAATACCTCCTCACAGCGCACTTTGCCCTCCCGAAAACATAGTCAATATGAGACACGAAACAAGCCCTTCTGGGGAATGGCTTATTTATTTTGACGGAGGATACACTAACTTTGGAAATGTAAATTTTGTCAGACAATGATATAATTTACTGATAATTAAAAAACAATGCAGCCGGGGAAGAAACGACAAAACCCGGCTGCATTTTCATTCATATAGGGTGGAAAGACAAACTACATCATCTTTTTCTCATAATTATATCGCCCACCACATTTGCCAGCACATTAGAGCCAAATCCTCTTATCCCGTCAAGTTGAGCTACCATCCGGATAAGGAGGTCCAGCTTTTCTTCTATGCGGCTGTTACATTGAAGGAGACTGTGCGTACATTCTCTTCTTGAAGTAATGACGCACCTGAAAGTTCATATCTTTGTCCTTAAGATAGGAAACGGCCTTTTTGTAACATGAAAGAGCCATCTTTTCATTCGGTACTTCCGATGGCTTCTTGAAGCCCATATCCTCTGCAATACTGTAAGCCATGTCGCTGTAAATCATGTTTGCTGTAACACAGAGCGCATACGAATTGTAGAACGGTTTTTCTTCAGGAATACCTCCTAGCTGCTTCACCGCAGAAACAAATGTGTCGTGACTCCAGTGGAATCCCTGAACACCGTCTTCATTAATCATTGTTTTACCGATGTTTACGGCTTCACTTTCATCCAGGTAATTGTTCCACTCTGTTGCTTCGAGGTGCGCCAGCCAGTTTCTTGCCATCTCCGGATGCACCTTTGCCAACTCGCGGAACATGTATTTTTCGGCTTCCCCGAAAATCTTCATATTTTTCACATCCTTGCTTTCTTTCATCAAGGCGTACAGATAATTGTATCTGTCTATCATTTGTTCGGTTGTCATGTCTATTTGTTTTAAATTAGTTTCTTCAAAACTTCCCGCCCTCGCGGACGGGAAGCCACTCAAACATTTTTCCTTTTCCTTCGCTTTTTTACGGGTTCATCGGCAGATGCCAGACTGAAAGCGCTAAACGCGGCTGCCTGAACTTCGTTAAGCGGGAAAGGTAGCAGTAATCGTGACCGGGACTGCAATCAGTGCGCCGCAAGCAGAGCAACCGCAACCGTTCTCATTGTAAGAGAATACCTGCGGAACTAAAGCTGTAGCTACCACACTGGTAGGGGCTGTATTTGCCGCACCGATGAAGGTTACTGTAAACTGTTCGGTCCACTGAATAGTCTTTGCTGCACATCCGTTTTTCGGAGTGTAGGTCAGAGTTACAGCTGCGTTGATAAGCGCAATGTTCTGCGTGTTGTTGTTTGTGACGCTTGCTACACTGAATACGACGGTAGCAGTAGGTTGAACGCCGTTGTTCACGCAATAAGCCTGACGCAGTTTCTTAGTGATGTTTACCGTCAGTGGCTGAGCGGTAGCTGTCGGAACTCCAGACAAAGTAATTGACTGAATCATAGTTGTGTTGTGTTTGTGTTATATATCTTTTACAGGACACCAGGCCGCCTGTATTCGGCACTTATTTCTCTTCTTTTTCTCGTGTTTCATTCTTTGGTGCAGGCTGCGGTTGTGGGTGCGACGGCTGTGCGGGCTGCTGCGGAACCTTCACCACATATTCCTCGGGTTTCTGATACGGAAGGTTGCAGTCCAGGTATTTCTTCAGTTCCACCAGGTCATCGCGGTCGAAGGTGAAAAATCCGTCGATTATGGAAAGCTTTCCCTGCTGGATGGCAGAATCTACATAACCGTGAGCCAGTTCCGGAATCATGTCGTCCGGAATGCGGGACACAAATCGTTCGAGGAACGGACGGATCATTTTTGTCCCTCCTAAAGATGCCAGCGAATTGATTTCATTGGAAATCTGCCATCCGGGGCCTGCGAGTCCGATTGACTTGAATAACTTCTCCACCGGAAGCATACCGGCAGAAATACCGTTGAGCGTATTGCCCATCATAACCGGAATGACCGGCTCACCCCATTTCAGGATGACAGCGGTCAGAATCTGTGCGTTTGTCATTTTTCTGCGTGTTTGAGTTGTTTGTGTAGAGTATGAAAATCATAAGGGAAAGGGGAAGGCCGATGCCCTCCCCCGGATTTCAGCAGTTGATTACTGAGCAGATACACATCCGCAGCAGTCAGACTGACATACATTGCTTGACGGAATGTATGTCTTGGTGATAGCCTGCAAAGCGGCGATGCTGTTCTGCATGCACTGCAGAGCAGCGGTGTTGGTACCGTTGTAAACGGCCTGCTGCATGTTGACAGCGGTCTGAGCGTCCTTGTTGGAGCGAACTTCCACTGAAAGTTCCTTGATCTGACCCTGCAAGTCCTTATAGGCTTCCACGATCTTCTGGTCAGTGTACTTGTCAGCCTTCAGCAAAGCGATTTCTGAATCCTTTGCGTTCAGTTGTTCCACCATGTTCAACTCATAACGGCTTACGGGCATGTTGTCTGAGCAACATCCTTCTCCGTTCCATCCCCATGCGCCGCGGTTGCCACATCCGCCCAATACATTCCCTGCATTCAGGCCCAAAAATGAGGCTGCACCAAGAGCGCCCAATACAGTGTTTGTGTTACCTTGTCCCTGGCCGGTTACGTTGTAACTCTGGCCATCCATACCTTTGATTGTCATACTGTTTTGTGTTTGTGTTGTGTCGTGAACTATTTCCCGACATGACAAAGGTACGGACGAAGCATTACTCTGGGAATGAGTTATTTCCTAACCTCTTTCTGATTCTTTCGCAACTTATTCTGAATATTTTCTGTGTGCTGAAACGCTGGTCGAAATTGGTATGAATCTGGTTGACGGCACGCTCCGTCTTTCCGATTCGTGCAGCGATATACGACGGATTCAATCCGCTCTGAAAAAGGAAATGCACCAGCAGATAGCGTGCATCTACCGTTTCTGTGTCCTTCCTTCCGGAAAGGATCTGTGCGGACGGTATTTCCGTTTCCTCCGATACCATGCGGAGGATGGTGTTAAAAATCTCACTCTTACTCATCGTTTCTTTGTTTATCGGGCACGTCTGCCCTGTGTTTTTCTCTTGTGTTTAAAGAAACAACCTGCCGCTACCATTGCAGCAGGTTGTAATTAAGCGTAACGCCCAGAAACGGTTCTGCCTTCCCTGAAAGCCCTATCCCGTATCCGGCGCTCAGTCCTACCCCCCACCTCTTTTTTTTCGGTGCCGGTGCATTTACCACCCCCGTCTGTGTGCGTCGGTAAAACTCTGCCGACACCAGTTGCGGGCGATACCCTGAAATGACTATCCGGTAGTCGTCTGTGCGGTATTCCTTCTCTGTGAGAGGAATAATCACGTCTACGCTGTCTGTTCCTGTAGAAAGCGAATCAGAAACAACCGTAACCGTATCCGCTATGCTGTCCGGGATGGAAGCTGACCCGGACAGTTTCTGCGGACGATATACCGGAAGGCGTGCGGTGTCTGTTCCTGCGGGACGCTCTGACACGGGAGGAGCAACTGCCGTGTCGCGTATCGTATCTACCCTGACGGGAAGCCATACGGTATCACCCTGCCCAGACTGCGGCGACGCGCATCCACGGAAGAAAAGCGAAAAGAGGAGCGCGGCCGACAGCAAGCCTACCAGTATCCACGGAAGCTGTTTCATACGCCCAGGTATTTACAGATTCCTTGCACATGCAGCGTGACAATCTTCTGGCGGCCTTCATCCGACAGAAGGAAGTCCACATCTTCGCGATTGTCCTGGAAAAGGTTTTCCGTCAGCACAGCCGGGCATACGGTGTGCTTCAGAATGTAGAAACCGCTTTCCTTGTCGCTGTCGCCGTCGGCGGTGTCCTTGCGAATCTTCATGCCTTTCAGCACCTGCTCCGCACTCTGATACAGACATTCGGCCAGTTTGTCGGCCTTGGTCTGACCTACGCTGGTCCATGCCTCCCATCCGCGTGCGGTCATCCACTGCGTGCCGCTTCCGGCAGCGTTACAATGGACGGATACCAGGATGCTGTCTTTCACCCGGTTGGCGCGTGCGCACCGTTCCTGAAGCGAAATGTCTTCCTCTTCCGGAACGAGCAGCTGCGCGTCGAGCCCTTTCTTCTTCAGCGCATCCACCACGCGGCGTGCAATGTCGCGTGCATAGGCATATTCACGCAACCGTCCGTCGGGCGACTGCTTCCCATTGGTGTCTGCACCATGACCGTTATCAATCCAGATTCTCATGTCGTGTCTAGTTTAGTTTGTGTGTTGTGACTGTGGTTATGCAGAAGCCAGAACCCCGGCCTTTTCAAGCTCGTCAATCAGCTTGTTCAGTACGGTATGTGCATCTTCCGAACCTGTAGCATCTGTTACATGGGCACCCTGCTTTACAATTCCGGGCTTTGCTGTTGTAGCATTGGTATATGTGGTGTCTGTCCAGTTTACCGTGACATACGCTTTACCTGCTCCGTCTACTCTTACAGCATAGTTCTTTCCGCTTTCTGAAAATCCGGTCTGGATTCCTCCCAAAGCAGAGTCGCTGGCTTTCGGGAGCACATAGCTTTCACCTCCTCCGCCACCGCCGGCTGCTGCGGTATCACTGATTACCAGTGCCTTTACAGCTTTTATTTCCACATCGCTCAGAAGCCGTACCTTCATGCCGGCAGGTACATTGATTTCAATCACTGAATTTGTGAAATTCACCGTATTCATTGCGACGGGTTCCATGGTGTCAATAAACTGGGAGATTGAAAGCCTTCCGCTTTTCACACCCTGAATCTGCACCATTGTACGTCCTTCGGAAGTATATTCGGCCACATAGCCTTCAGCTCCCTTCTTAAAACTGATTTCGTCCATTGTTTGTGTTGTGTTTTTGGTTTGTAACTCTATTTATAGGGATTCTCCCGGTATTCCGGAAGAATGAACTGTATGTTCACCGCTGCATCGTGCAGCACCTTGTGGGTTTGTTCCTCACTTACCTCCATTTCGTCGGTAAACTCGCAGAAGATGTTTCCTACCCAGTCGGAAGCGCTGTTCAGCCTCTTTATGGCTACGGCGCGACAGCCATTGGTTATAAACAGGGATTTGGCCATCTTGTCCTTCACTTGAGAGTCTATATCCGTATAGCAGAGAAAAAGGTTTTCGGCCAGTCCTCTGCTGAGTACTGCCATTTCGCTCATGGGGAGCCGCTGCACGTTGTCCTTCATGCCCGACACCCCCTTGCGTTTCACTTCGAAATAGATGGAAAGGAAGGCTGCATTACCCAGCGGGTGCGGCTGTACGATGTACACCCTGTCGGCCTTTGTTTCGTAGAGCACCTTCCACAGCTCACCGAATACCTTAGCCGTGTTTTCGCTTCGCTTGAAGCTAAGACGTTCGGTTTCCTGCTTGTACCGTTCCAACTTCAGGTCGTTCATCTTGTCACGATACTTCTGCGTCATTTTGTTGTACTGCGAAAGAATAAATGTACCCACGGAAACTATAAATGCGCCGATGGCCGTCACCATTTCTGCGTCCATTCCGTGCCTCCTTCCGACTCCCCGTTATTCCATCTCTTCCGTATTATCCTTAAAAAGAGCGGCAATAGCTTTTACCACATCGTAGAAACCGCATCCGCTAAGGCCGGCAGCCAGTCCGTAAATAAGCGTTCCCCACCATTGGTATCCTTCGAGCAGAGGAGTAAGCTGAAGTGCCCATGCCAGCACGCACACCACCATACCTACCGCCACGCTCACACCGATTTTTGCGAGCTTGCTTCCTGAAATGGCAGGAATGACTTTCAGAATCTGTGTCACGATGGCCGAAATAAGTGCTACGATTCCGGTAAACGTGCCCAGGTCGATTACGAATCCGGCAGTAGAAGGTTCAGAGGTTACAGCTCCCTGTGCGAAAACGGTCACTGCAGAAATCAGCAGTGCAAACATTAAAATCATCTTTTTCATTTTGTCGTCGTTTTTAGTTAAACATTTGGCTTTTGTTGCAATACAAAGTTACGAAGAGCACATTGGAGAATGAAGGACAAAAAAAACGACGGTTTCTCGGCGGACAAAAACAAGAAAGGAGACAATCGCTTGTCTCCTTTCTGTGTTGATAAAACTCTCATCGAAGAAGGGAATCCCTGTTTTCCCTATCACGCCGCTAAATTACAAAAAATATTAATAGGAAAATATATTTTAATGTTTTTAATTGGTCTATTCACACGGCTCTTTCATTTAAAACAACCTCTATAATCCTTGTTATTCTCCGAAAAACCATTATTTTTGCGCACAGCGATGCAGG
>ENA-OYWX01000174-OYWX01000174.1-human-gut-metagenome-genome-assembly--contig:-NODE-174-length-40337-cov-5.810436_pt1 | contig 40337 bp, 34 predicted proteins | sample MGYA00244815_ERZ653406 | MGnify/ENA primary metagenome ERZ653406 (study PRJEB26926, sample SAMN06165037) | human gut metagenome | biome: ENVO:00009003; feature: ENVO:2100002; material: ENVO:00002003...
GGCAGCGTCAGATGTGTATAAGAGACAGTTCATGCGCTATGTCATCGGATGCGGCCGCATGGCCGCCGTGGGGATCATGATCCTTGTGATCCTCTTCATCCTTCTCGTGCTTTTCCCGCTGGTCGGCCGCAAGGGCCGCGGCCGCTGCGTCAGGCGCGTCTGCCGCGTGCTCATGCGCGTGCTCGGCGTGCGCATGACCGTCAGGGGCGCGGTGCCCGTCGCGCAGAGCGCCGAATGCGGCGTGAACGGAGAGGGACCGGGCTACATGGTCTGTGCAAACCACGTTTCCTTCATCGACATCTTCATCCTCGATGCGGTCCTTCCGTGCCGCTTCGTCGCCAAGAAGGAGATCGCCTCCTGGCCCGTCTTCGGCTTCATCGCCAGGGGAACAGGCACGCTCTTCATCGACCGCAGCCGCAAGCGCGCCGTGCTTGAGATCGCCGACGCCATGGCGGGCGCCATCAACGAGGGCACCAACGTGCTCTTCTTTCCCGAGGGCACGACGGGCAACGGCCTTGAGCTTCTGCCTTTTCATCCGAATCTCTTCGAGGCCGCCGTCCGCTCGGGCGCGCAGATTCTGCCCGTGACGCTCCGATACACGCTCGACGGCAAGCCGAGCGGGCTCGTTTCCTATGCGGGGGACGTCGCGCTCTTCACGGTCCTCAAGCGAATCCTCTTCACGCCGGGACTCGGCGTCGAGGTGACGGTGCTCGATCCCGTCTCCGTCGACGGCAAGACCCGCCAGGCGCTCTGCCTTGAGGCATCCGCGCTCATGTCGGGGGCGCTCGGCGTCTCCGACGTCACCGCTGAACGCGAAGAGGCCCGCAGGCGCCGCCTGCAGGCCATGTCCGAAACGAAGGCCGAAGCCGAAAAGACCGTCTGAGACGGACTTATTTGTATTTGAAGGGGTCTGCCCAGCAGGGGCAGTCCTCCTGATAGATCCGCCTGTCGGGGAAGCGCACGGCGGTGAGCTTCCCGCCCCACAGGCATCCCGTGTCGATGGCCACGATGTCGTCGCGGCGGATGAGGCCCAGCATGGACCAGTGGCCGAAGCAGATGGGCGTGCCCGCCATGGGGCGCTTCGAGTATTCGAACCACGGGATCAGGTGCTTGGGTGCGGAGCCGATGTCCTCCTTCTGCTTGAAGTCGAGCTCGGCCGTCTTTTTGTCCACGAAACGCATGCGCGTGAAGCAGTTGAGAATGGCCTGCATGCGCTCGCCGCCCTTGAGCCCGTCGTCCCAGTCGCTGTTGCCGTACATCTGCTGGAGCATGGCCTTCCAGTCGGGCCCCGACAGCACGGCCTCGGCCTCGCGTGCGAGTCCCCTGGCCTTTTCCAGCGTCCAGAGCGGATGAACGCCCGCATGCACGAAGACGGCGTCCTCGGTTTCGATCATGATGGACTGGTGCCTGAGCCACTCGATGAGTTCGTCCGCGTCGGGCGCCTCGAAGATTTCTCCGATCGTGTCCTTCTTGTGCACCTTGCTCGCACCCGCCGCCACGGCCAGAAGGTGCAGGTCGTGGTTGCCGAGCAGGCATCGCGCCCTGCTGCCGAGGCCAGCGACGCGCCGAAGGGTCGCTAGCGATTCGGGCCCCCTGTTGACGAGATCGCCGAGGAAGATGAGCGGGGCGTCCTCCGGGAGCTGTTCGAGCAGACCGTCCAAGCTTTCCAGACAGCCCTGCAGGTCGCCGATGGCGAAGTACGGGTTCGTGACCATAAGAATCTCTAATTCGTGCTAGTCTTTACGACAATTTCAGCGTTGATTGCCCCGACTGAGGGACAACCCTGATTTTCTCAATTGTACTTTTTATTGGTCACAAGACAATGAAGCCTGTTCGCAAAGTCGTGTTCCCCGTCAACGGTCTCGGCACCCGCTTTCTTCCCGCCACGAAGGCGATGCCCAAGGAAATGCTCCCCGTGGTCGACATGCCCCTGATCCAGTACGCAGTGGCGGAAGCCGCTGCGGCGGGCATCACCGAAATGATCTTCGTGACCGGCCGCAACAAGCGCGCCATCGAGGACCACTTCGACTCCTATCCCGAACTCGAGCGCGAGCTTGAGGAAAAGGGCAAGGACGAGCTTCTCGAGCTCGTGCGCGGCATCGTTCCCGCCGGCGTCAAGTGCATCTACATCCGCCAGCCCAAAGCCCTCGGCCTCGGCCACGCCGTGCTGTGCGCCAAGCCCGTCGTGGGTGACGAGCCCTTCGGCGTCATGCTCGCCGACGACCTCGTCGACGCTCCGAGCTCCTGCATCGGCCAGCTGACGGCCGTGCGCGAAGCCCGCGGCGGCGGTTCCGTGATCGCCGTCCAGGACGTTGCTCCCGAAGCCACGAACAAGTACGGCATCGTGAGCGTGGATGACACGAGCCTGCAGACCTCCCAGATGCGCGGCATCGTCGAGAAGCCCGACCCCAAGGTCGCGCCGTCCCGCATGGCCGTGATCGGCCGCTACGTCTTCGAACCCGAAGTCTTCGACTACCTCGAGAAGGTCACGGTCGGCGTCGGCGGTGAAATCCAGCTCACCGACGGCATCGCCTCGTCGCTCGACACGGTGCCGACCTACGCCCACCGCTTCGAGGGCACGCGCTTTGACTGCGGCAGCAAGCAGGGCTTCCTTGACGCGACCATTCACTTCGCACGCAAGCGCGGCTTCAAGATCAACTGATCCCGCCTTCCGCAAGAATGACAAAACCCGCACAGGCCGACAGCCGTGCGGGTTTTGTTGTTTCAGAGGGCTTCGGGAGGCCGTCAGGCGCCGCGGACCTTCTTCAGAAGGGCCGTGGTGGAGCGTTCGTGCTCGAACTGAACCGTGACGGTCCTGGCGCCCCAGGTGGAGACGAGCTTCGCCTCGGGGAGGTCCTCGATGCGGTAGTCGCCGCCCTTGACGTAGATGTCGGGGTGGGCAAGCTCGACGGCCTTGAGCGGCACCTTGTCCTGGAAGACGACCACGAGGGAGACGGACTCGAGCGAGGCGAGTACGGCGGCGCGGTCGGCCTCGGTGTTGATCGGACGGTCGTCGCCCTTGCCGAGCATCTTGACGGAGGCGTCGCTGTTGATGGCCACGACGAGACTGCCGCCGAGGCTGCGGGCCTGGGCGAGGTAGGTGACGTGGCCGCGGTGCAGGATGTCGAAGACGCCGTTGGTCATGACGACCGGATGCGCAAGCGCGGCGGCGCGCTCGGCGAGCTCGTCCATCGTGCAGATCTTGCCTTCAAAGGCAGGGGCGGGTAGACGGGTGCTCACGGGAGACTCCTTTGCTTGAGTTGTGCGAACCAGGGGGAGGCGACGGCGTCGGCCAGACTCCTGAAGGCCCCGGTGGCGTCCGCGGAGGGAACGGGGGCCTCAAGGCCGTCGGTGCCGAGCTGAATGCGCTCAACGCAGCCTGCGGCGCGGCCTGCCGTCATGTCGCCCGGCTTGTCGCCGAACATGATCGAGGTCGAAAGGTCGATGCCGAGGTCCTCGGCAGCCTTGAGAAGCATGCCGGGACGGGGCTTCCTGCAGTCGCAGTCCATGCGGTAGGGCGGATTCGCCTTTTCGGGATGGTGTGGACAGAAGTAGACGCCTGCGACGGGGGCGCCCGCCTCGGCGAAGCGGGCCTTCATCCAGTCGGTGAGGCGGGTGAAAGCGGCTTCGTCGTAGTATCCGCGTCCGATGCCCGACTGGTTGGTGACCACGACGAGCAGGTAGCCTGCTTCCGAGAGGGCGCGGGCGGCCTCAAGGACGCCCGGAACCCAGTCGAACTCCTCGATCTTGTGGACGTAGGCGTGATCGATGTTGATCACGCCGTCACGGTCGAGAAATGCGGCCTTTCTCATCATTCTTCCACGTTCGGGAAGGCGGCGAGGAGGTTCTGCATGTACTCGCGGGTGCCCTCCTGAACCGTGCGGAACTCGACGTCGCAGCCGGCCTTGCGCAGGTTCTCGAGGTTGGCCTGCGTGAAGGCCTGGTACTTGCCCTTGAGGGCTTCGGGGAACGCGATGTACTCGAGCTCGCCCGTCGCGACGGCCTCTTCGAGCGTGAGCTGCTGCCTGCCGTCGTGTTCGCGCAGGGCGTTGATCACGGACAGGGCGACGTCGTTGAACGGCTGGGCTCGGCCCGTGCCGCAGTTGTAGACGCCGGAGACGGGCTTGTCGAGGAAGTGCATAAGCACCTTGCAGACGTCGCCGACATAGACGAAGTCGCGGGACTGCTCGCCGTTGCCGTAGCCGAGGCAGCCTTCAAAGAGCTTGACCTTGCCCGTGCGGCGGTACTGGAAGTACTGGTGGAAGGCGACGGAGGCCATGCGGCCCTTGTGCTGCTCGTTCGGGCCGTAGACGTTGAAGTAGCGCAGGCCGATCACGGGAGCGCGAAGGCTCTTGAGTTCGCGGCGAAGCACCTGGTCAAAGAGGTACTTGGAGTAGCCGTAGACGTTGAGCGGGCCTTCATAGCGGACGTCCTCGATGAACTCCTGGTGCGCGCCGTACGTGGCGGCGGAGGAGGCGTAGATGAAGGGAATGCCGAGTTCCTGGGCCCAGCGGTAGAGCTCAAGCGTGTAGCGGTAGTTGTTCTCCATCATGTACTTGCCGTCGTGCTCCATCGTGTCGGAGCAGGCACCCTGATGGAAGATCGCCTCGGGCTTCGGAGCGGAGCCGTCACGCACGCGGGCGATGAAGTCGCGCTTGTCGAAGTAGTCGGAGATGCTGCACTTGGCAAGGTTCTGGTACTTTTCGCCGCGTTCGAGATTGTCGACGGCGATGATGTCGGTGATGCCGCGCTCGTTGAGGGCGAGAACGTTGTTGCAGCCGATGAAGCCGGCGGCGCCGGTGACGAGAATGCTCATGGCAGTCAATCCTTAAAAGAGTTCTTCATAAGAAACGGTGGCGGTGCCGAGCTTGCCGACGACCACGCCGGCGGCACGGTTGGCCGTGCGGACGGCCTCCTCGACGGTCATGCCCGTGGCGAGCATGGTGGCGAGGATGGCGATGACGGTGTCGCCCGCGCCCGAGACGTCGTAGACCTCGCGCGCCTGAGTGGGCACGGTGATCTGGCCGCCTTCAAAGTAAAGGGTCATGCCTTCCTCGCTGCGGGTGAGGAGGAGGTACTTGAGGCCGAGCTCGGCGCGCAGGCCCTGGGCCTTGGCGGTGAGCTCCTCCTCGGTCCTCCAGGAGCCGACGACCTGGCGGAGTTCGGAGCGGTTGGGCGTGAGCATCGTGGCGCCGCGGTAGCGCGAGTAGTCGTCGCCCTTGGGATCGATGAGGACGGGGATGCCCGCATCGCGCGCCATGGCGATCATGGAGACGATGTGGGAGAGGCCGCCCTTGCCGTAATCGGAGAGAATCAGGGCGTCGTGTTCGGCGAGCAGGGCGCGGAACTTGTCGAGGTGCTTGTTGAGGACCTCCTCGGCGGGATGCGACTCGAAGTCGCAGCGAAGCATCTGCTGTTGGCGGGCCACGACGCGCAACTTGACGGTCGTGTCGAGCGATTCGTCGAACTGGAAGTGCGGCGTGATGCCCTGTTCGCGCGCAAAGCGTTCGAGCGTGCGGCCGGGTTCGTCGTTGCCGACGACGCAGAGCAGGGAGGAGCGGCCGCCGACGCTGGCGATGTTGACCGCGACGTTGGCCGCGCCGCCGAGGCGCTCTTCGGTGCGGCTGATGCGCACAACGGGAACCGGCGCTTCGGGGGAGATGCGTTCGGCGTCGCCAAACCAGTAGCGGTCCAGCATGGCATCGCCCGTCACGAGAACGCGGGCTTTGGAAAGAGTCTGTTTGTCCATAAAACTTGCGGGCGGCGCAACGGCCGCCATGGTGGTAGACGTGCCCTGATTGTAATGGTTGGCGGGCCCTCGCGTCGGCGCGGCCGTGCGTTTGCCAACGGTTGCAATCGGGTTTTGGGCGGAAGTCACCGATTGGCTACAATTATCTAATTACCTGAAGCAGGCGCAGGCCCCGTTCCAGCGCCTGCGGACTAATACGAGGAGAGAAATTATGGCGCCCGACGCCTCTATTTTTAAGGCTTATGACATTCGCGGCATTGTTGACAAGACTTTGACGGAGGATGCCGTCCGCCAGATCGGCCGGGTGCTCGGCACGATGGCGCACGAGGCCGGCAGGACCTCGTTCTGCGTCGGCCGCGACGGCCGCCTGTCGGGCGAGAGGCTCGCGGGCGCCCTGATGGAGGGCATCACTTCCGCAGGCGTGGACGTCATCGACATCGGCATGGTGCCGACGCCCGTTCTCTACTTCGCCACCGTCCACTTCGGCAACGGCACGGGCGTCGCCGTGACCGGCTCGCACAATCCGCCCGAATACAACGGCCTCAAGATGATGATCGGCGGCATCACGCTCTTCGCCGACCAGATTCAGGGCATTCTCGCCCGCATCCGGAACGAGGACTGGCGCACGGCCGAGGTGCCGGGCACGATCCGCCGTGAGGACGTGGTGCCCGCCTATCTCGAGCGCGTCCTTTCCGACGTGCGCCTCGAGCGCTCAATGCGCATTGCGATCGATGCGGGCAACGGCGTCGCCGGCCCCGTCGCCGCCAGGCTCTTCAAGTCCCTTGGCTGCGAGGTGACCGAACTCTTCACGGACGTTGACGGCACCTTCCCGAACCATCATCCCGATCCCTCCAAGCCCGCCAATCTCGAGGACCTCAAGAAGGCGGTTCTCGAGGACGGCATCGAGCTCGGCCTCGCCTTCGACGGCGACGGCGACCGCCTCGGCGTCGTGACGAAGTCGGGCGAGATCATTTATCCCGACCGTCAGATGATGCTCTTTGCGAAGGACATCCTTGCGCATCATCCCGGCGCCCAGATCGTCTACGACGTCAAGTGCACGCGCCGTCTGGTGCCCTGGATCGAAGCCTGCGGCGGCGTCCCGACGATCAGCTGCACGGGCCACTCTCTCGTCAAGGCCAAGCTGCGCGAGACGGGCGCTCCGTTCGCGGGCGAGATGTCGGGCCATCTCTTCTTCAACGACGGCCGCTGGCCCGGCTTTGACGACGGCGTTTATGCCGGCGCCCGCATCCTTGAAATCCTTTCCCGCGAGGCGGATCCGTCCGCCGCGCTTGAAGCGCTCCCGAGCGCCGTCAACACGCCCGAACTGCAGATCCGCATGGCCGAAGGCGAGAACAAGGCCTTCATCGCCCGCCTGCAGAAGGAGGCCCGCTTTGACGACGCGCTTGACGTGATCACGATCGACGGCGTGCGCGTCGAGTGGAACGACGGCTTCGCGCTCGCCCGCTCCTCCAACACGACGCCGGTCGTCGTGCTTCGTCTCGAAGGCGACACGCCCGAGGCGCTCGAGCGCATCAAGAAGACCTTTGCGGAGGTGCTGCTCAAGGTCGAGCCGTCGCTTGAGCTTCCCTTCTGATAGACCGCGTCAGGAATTTTCCTCATGACTGATTCGAACAACTGGACCCTGCTTCCCTTCCTGCGCGACAGCGCAGGCGTGGACACCATGGTGACCGCCTGCGGGATCCGCCTTGACATCTCCCGCCAGCGCCTGACGGGCGAGGACCTCAAGCGCCTTGTCGACCACTGCCGCATGCGCGGCGTCGAGGAGGCGCACCGCCGCATGATGGCGGGCGAGATCGTCAATCCGAGCGAAGGGCGCGCAGCGCTTCACACTTCGCTGCGATCCTTTTCGGCCGGTGCGCCGAAGTTCGCCGAGGTCGACCGCGAGCGTCGCCGCATGCTCGACTTCGCGCGCCAGGTGCGCGAGGGCATCCGCCTCGGCTGCAGGGGTGACCGCATCACCGACGTGATCAACGTCGGCATCGGCGGCTCCGACATGGGGCCGCACGCGGTCTACCATGCGCTTCGTCCCTCCAATCCGAAGATCCGCGTCCATTTTCTCTCCACCGTCGACGGCGTGCTCCTTGAGCGCATTCTCGACGTCTGCAATCCGCTGACGACCCTCGTCGTCGTCTCCTCGAAGAGCTTCGGCACCCGCGAGACGCTCGTCAACGCCGCAGCCGTCGACCAGTGGCTGCTCAACCACGGCATCGTGGGCACGGACCGTGCGCACCACATGGTGGTCGTCTCGGCCAACCCCGACGCGGCCGCCCAGATGTGCCTGCCCGAGGAGAACTTCTTCCGCATGTGGGACTGGGTCGGCGGCCGATTCTCCGTCTGGGGCGCAGTGGGCCTGCCGCTCGCACTCTCTCTCGGGCCCGAGGTTTTCCTCGAGTTCCTGCAGGGCGCGGCCGAAATGGACCGCCACTCGCTGACGGCGCCGCTTGAGAAGAACCTTCCCGCGACGCTGGCCATGATTGCGTTCTGGAACGCCAACCGCCTCGAGATCAGCACGCACTGCGTGCTGCCCTACGACGAGCGCCTGCGCGTGATCGTGCCCTGGCTGCAGCAGCTCGAGATGGAGTCGCTCGGCAAGAACCACACGCCTGACGGCCGCCGCATCCCCGGCAGGACCGGCCAGGCCGTCTGGGGCGCAAACGGCAACGAGGCCCAGCACAGCTTCTACCAGTGGCTTCGCGAAGGCACGGGCCGCGCCAGCATCGATCTCCTCTGGAGCGAGATGCCCGGCCACCGCTATGCGGAGCACTACCGCGTGCTGCTCGCCAACGCCCGAGCTCAGGCCGAGGCGCTCATCATGCGCGATCCCGACAATCCCTGCTTCAACGCCGTCTCAGCCATCGTGATGGACGCCGTGACGCCGCGCCGCCTCGGCGCGCTCATGGCTATGTACGAGCACAAGACGACGATGCTCGGCACGCTCTTCGGCATCAACCCCTTCGACCAGCCCGGCGTCGAGCTTGGCAAGCGCCTGAGCAAGCGCGCCGAACGTGGCGAGGATCCGATGGCTGCAGTTGCGGAAGAGGTGAGGTTTTAATTGAAGATCCTCGTCATCAAGTCCTCCTCCATGGGCGACATCATTCATGCGCTGCCCGTGGCTCATGACATCAGGCAGGCTCTGCCCGAGGCCGAGCTTCACTGGGTTGCGGAAGAGAGCTTCCGCGACATTCCGACGCTCGCCCCCGCAGTCTCCAAGGTTCACGTGACGGCCTTCCGCCGCTGGCGCAAGGCCATTCTCTCGGGTCCCGTCCGAGCCGAAATGGCGGACGTGAAGAATGCGCTTCGCGCCGAACACTACGACGTCGTGCTCGACATCCAGGGGCTGATGCGCTCGGCGATGGTCGCCCGCTGGGCGGGCGTGCCCGCCACGGGCTACAGCTGGGGCACGGCCCGAGAGCCGATCGCCTCGCTCGCCTATGCCCGCAAGCTTGATCTGCCCGCATCGCTCGGCGCCGTGCGCCGCTACCGCATGGCCGCAGCCGAAGCTCTCGGCTACGAGATCGATCCCGAAAGGCCCGTCTTCGGCCTGCAGGCGAATGCGGAGCCGTCCGTGAAGCCCGCCGGTCCCTATGCGGCGCTGGCCGTCAATACGAGCCGTGACGAAAAGCTCTGGCCCGAGGAGTACTGGACGCATCTGGGCCGCAAGTTCGCCGGCGCAGGCCTCAGAAGCGTTCTCTTCTGGGGCAGCGACGTCGAGCGCGAGCGCGTGGAGCGTCTGGTCAGGACCATTCCCGGCGCCGAAGTGGCTCCGAGGACCACTCTGGCGACGACGGCCGCCACGCTGGCCCGTGCCGAGTGCGTCGTGGGCGTCGACACGGGGCTTGCCCATCTCGGGGCGGCGCTCGGTCGTCCGAGCGTCGGTATCTTCGTCTCCACGCCGACCGAGACCCTGAAGCTTGTCGGGGACGGTCCCGTGCGCAGCCTCGGCGGCATCGGACAGTGTCCGGACGTCGACGAGGTTTGGAAGGCGCTCGTCGCCGTTCAGGGAGAACGCTTGTGAGAATCACTCCGTCCATGTACAGGGCGGTGAGCGTCGTTGCGCTCCCGCTCGCCAGTCTTTATCTGATGTGGCGCTCCCGCCGCCAGCCCGCTTACCGCCAGTTCTGGGACGAGCGCTTCGCCTGGTCGAGCTTTCCGCTCAAGACGGGGCGTCCGCGCGTCTGGATCCACGCCGTGAGCGTGGGCGAGACGAATGCCGCTAAGCCGCTGCTCGAGGCGGTTCTCGAGCGCTGGCCCGAGTGCGACGTGCTGCTCACGCACATGACGCCGACGGGTCGCGAGGCCGGCGCCAAGCTTGTGGCGCTTGCGCCCGACCGCATCCATCAGTGCTATCTGCCCTACGACGCGCCGTATGCCGTCGAGAAGTTCTTCCGCCAGACCCAGCCCACGATCGGCATCATCATGGAGACCGAGGTGTGGCCGAACCTCATGAGCGAGGCCAAGCGGTGCGGCGTGCCGATGGTGCTTGCCAATGCGCGCGAAAGCGAGAAGTCCCGCGCTCAGGCCGAGAAGTTCCTCGACGTGATGGGCCCCGCCTTCGGCAGCTTCACGGCCATCCTCGCGCAGAGCGAGGAGGACAAGGAGCGTCTTGAGAGCCTTGGCGGACGCAACGTCACCGTCTGCGGCAGCGTCAAGTTCGATATCCGTCCGAACGCCTCCCAGGAGGCCGCCGCGCGTGCCTGGAAGGCGTCGCTCAGCCGCCCCGTCGCGCTCATCGCCTCGACCCGTCAGGGCGAGGAGGTGCTGTTTGCGAAGGCCATGGCCACCCGTCCCGAACTTCTCAGGCGTGCGCAGTTCTGGCTAGTGCCGCGTCATCCGCAGCGCTTCGACGAGGTCTTCCGCACGCTCACCGGCGCAGGCCTCAAGGTCTGCCGCCGCTCGCAGATTGCGGAGCCCGCCGACGTGCCCGCCGACACCGACGTCGTGCTCGGCGACAGCATGGGCGAAATGAGCTTCTACTGCGCTCTGGCCGACATGACGGCCATGGGCGGATCCTTTCAGAACCACGGCTCCCAGAACGTGATCGAGCCCGCGCTTGCAGGCTCGCCCATCGTCGTGGGACCGTCCATCTTCAACTTTCAGAAGGTCATCCGCGACGGCCTGTCCGCCGGCGCCATGGTGCAGGTCGAGACTCCCGAGGAGGCACTCGACCGGTTCGAGCACTGGCTTGACGTTCCCGAAACCCGCGTGAGCGCGAGCGAGGCTGCCCTCGGCTTTTCGAGGCAGTATGCGGGCGCGACTCAGCGAATGATGACGATATTGGAGGTCTTGTGGCAGAAGGCACAGAAAACAGCATCCCTAACGTCGTAAGCATCGCGGGGGTGGACCCCTCGGGCGGTGCGGGCGTTCTCGCCGACGTCAAGGCCATGAGCGCCTGCGGCGCCTATGCCTGCGGCGTCATCGCGGCCCTGACCGCTCAGAACACGCAGACCGTCACGGGCGTCATGCCCGTGCCCGCGACCTTCCTCAAGGAGCAGATCGACACGCTCTTTGACGACGTTCGCATCGACGCGGTCAAGATCGGCATGCTCGGCACGGTCGAGCAGATCGAGACGGTGGCCGACGCGCTCGTGCGCCGCAAGCCCCGCTTCGTGGTGCTCGACCCCGTCATGGTCGCCAAGGGCGGCAGCCGGCTGCTTGCGGCTGACGCCGTCGACGCCTTGAAGGAGAGGCTCCTGCCGCTCGCCACCATCATCACGCCCAACCTGCCCGAAGCCATGTGCCTTCTCGGACGAGAAGAGGACGTGACGGAGGAGTTCCCCAAAGTCGCCCGCGAGCTCTGGAAGCTCCTCGGGCGTCGAAACGCCTGGGTCTATCTCAAGGGCGGCCATCTTGAGGGCGAGTCCGCCTACGACCTGCTCTTCAACAACGTCGTCTCGGTTCCCTTCACGGCTCCCCGCGTACCGACGAAGAACACGCACGGCACGGGCTGCACGCTTTCGTCCGCCATCGCGGCCTTCCTGCCGCAGTCGGTCGACGTGCCCGAGGCCTGCCGCCGCGCCAAGGAGTACCTGACGGGCGCCGTCCGACACGCAGGCGAGCTCGACGTCGGCCACGGCCACGGTCCCACGAACCACTTCTGGCGCCTCTGGAAGGAGAGGGTGTAAAAATTTGTAACGTCTCCTTGACGGGGGATTGGGAAGGCTGCATAATCTCAATCCTCAACGGCGCATTAGCTCAGTCGGTTAGAGCAGAGGAATCATAATCCTTGTGTCCGCGGTTCGAGTCCGTGATGCGCCACCAGATTTCAAAAGCCCCGCCTTCTCCACTGAAGCGCGGGGCTTTTTTCTTTCCCGGCCGCAGGCCATGGTCCTGCGGCTCTAAACATCGTCCCCGGATCTAAACCGTGCAAGCGAAGAAACTCTATCTGCGCAGCTTCGGCTGCCAAATGAACGACTACGACAGCGGTCGCATCGCCGACCTTCTCAACGCCGAAATGGGCTATGAACGCACCGACGTGCTTGAGGAGGCCGACCTGGTCGTCGTCAACACCTGCTCCATTCGTGAAAAGGCCCAGGAGAAGACTTTCTCCGACCTCGGCCGCATCCGCGAAGTCAAGAAGACGCGTCCCGGCATGCTGATCGCCGTGGGCGGCTGCGTCGCGAGCCAGGAGGGCGAAAACGTCATCCGCCGCGCGCCCTGCGTTGACGTGGTCTTCGGACCGCAGACCCTGCATCGTCTGCCCGACATGCTTCGCGCCCGCGTTGAGACGGGCCGTCCCCAGGTCGACGTGAGCTTCCCCGAAATCGAGAAGTTCGATCATCTGCCCGCCCCGAAGGCGCATGGCGCCGCCGCCTTCGTCTCGATCATGGAAGGCTGCTCGAAGTACTGCTCCTACTGCGTGGTGCCCTACACCCGCGGCGAGGAGATCTCGCGCCCGATGGTGGACGTCCTCATGGAGGTCGCCCAGCTTGCCGATCAGGGCGTCAGGGAAGTGACGCTTCTCGGCCAGAACGTGAACGCCTATCGCGGCAAGATGCCCGACGGCTCGATTGCGGACTTCGCCCTGCTGCTTGACTACGTCTCCGAAATCGACGGCATCGAGCGCATCCGCTACACGACGAGCCATCCGCGTGAATTCTCCCAGCGCATCATCGACGCCTACGGCCGCCTGCCCAAGCTCGTCAACCACGTGCACCTGCCCGTGCAGGCGGGCTCCGACCGCGTGCTCGCCGCCATGAAGCGCGGCTACACCGCCGCCGAGTACGTCGAGATCACGAGGAAGCTCCGAGAGCTTCGTCCCGACATCTCGATCGCGACCGACTTCATCGTGGGCTTCCCCGGTGAAACCGCCGAGGACTTCGAGGACACGATGAAGCTCGTCGAGAAAGTGGGCTTCGACGCCAGCTTCTCCTTCATCTACAGCCCGCGTCCCGGCACGCCCGCCGCCCGTCTTCCCGACGACACGCCCTATGACGTGAAGCTTGCGCGCCTGCAGCGCCTGCAGGCGACGATCGACGCGAACGCGACCCGCATCAGCGAGAGCATGCTCGGCACCGAGCAGCGCGTGCTCGTGCTCGGCCCCGCGCGCAAGGGCGAGGGCTTCCTCATGGCCCGCACGGACAACAACCGCATCGTGAACTTCGAGGGACCGCTCTCGCTTGTGGACACGATGGTGCGTGTTAAAGTGACGGATGTGTATCCGCATTCGCTTGGCGGACAACTTCTGGACTGACTACCGACCTATGGCTAGTGAAAAGACCGTGCAGCCCGAAACGCTGCGCTACTCCGCAGATGCGGGAAACGCCGAGCTTTCCGCGCTCTGCGGCCCGCTTGACGAAAACCTGAGGCAGATCGAGACGATCCTCAACGTGCGCGTCAGCCGCCGCGGAGACGTCTTCCGCGTGACGGGCGAGCTTGAGGCCGCCCGCCGCGCCGTGACGGCGCTCGCAGTCCTGATGACCCGCGTCAAGAGCACGGGCGAGGAGCTGAGCGTCGACGACATCCAGTGGCACTTCGTCGGACATGACGACGAGTACCGCAGCGGCGCCGCGTCCGATCCCGAGGGCGCCGTCGACGACGTCGACCTCAAGGTCCGCCGCCGCGACCTCCAGGGCCGCACGCCCAACCAGCGCCTTTACCTCAAGGCCATCATGGGGCACGACATCAGCTTCGGCGTCGGTCCCGCCGGCACGGGCAAGACCTTCCTCGCCGTCGCCGCGGCCGTCGACGCCTTCGAGCGCGGCACCGTCGAGCGCATCGTGCTCACGCGCCCCGCCGTCGAGGCGGGCGAGCGTCTCGGCTTCCTGCCCGGCGACCTGACGCAGAAGGTCGATCCGTACCTGCGTCCGCTCTACGACGCGCTCTTCGATCTGATGGGCTTCGAGAAGTCACAGCGCCTCATGGAGCGCCAGTCGATCGAGGTGGCGCCGCTCGCCTACATGCGAGGCCGCACACTCAACAATGCGTTCGTCATCCTTGACGAGGCCCAGAACACGACGCCCGAGCAGATGAAGATGTTTCTCACTCGCATCGGCTTTGGTTCCAAGGCTGTGATCACGGGCGACGTGACGCAGATCGACCTTCCGAAGGGCGTTCCGAGCGGCCTGAAGCATGCGATCCGCATTCTTGACGGCGTGCGCGGCATCGAGATCACGCGTTTCACGTCCAAGGACGTGGTGCGCCATCCGCTCGTCGCGCGAATCGTCGACGCTTATGAAGAGGCCGCCAAGCAGGATGAGCTTGCGGCCAAGGCCAGAAAAGAGGTGAAAGAATGAGCGAACCTGCAGTGAAGTTTTCGTTCCAGAACGCGGCCGCTTTCCCGCAGCTGCCTTCGCGCTCCGTGATGATTCGCTGGATGACGCGCGCCTGCGAGCTTCCGACGATGATGACGGTCCGCTTCGTCGACCAGGAGGAAGGCTACGAGCTCAACCACTCGTACCGCCACCGTGACTACGCGACGAACGTTCTGACGTTCAACTACACGACCGAGCCCGAGGTGACCGCCGACGTGGCGATCTGCGTGCCCGTCGTCGAGCGTGAGGCAGCGGAGCAGAACAAGGAGTTCCGCGCGCATCTCGCACACCTGCTCATCCATGCGGTTCTGCATGCCCACGGGTATGATCATGTTACGCAGGAAGAGGCTGAGGTCATGGAGGCTCGCGAAACCGAGCTCATGCTCTCCCTCAAGTTCCCCAATCCCTACAGCGACCGCATCGGCATGGTGCACGACTGACTCTGACCAAGTTGAAAACAAGCTGTTCCGGCAAATATGTCCAGTTCCTCTGAACCTCCCAGTCCGACCTTGGGCCGTACTTTTCTTGACCGTCTTACCTCCGTCTTCCACGAAGAAGAGCTCAACGACCGGGCCGACGTGCTCGAAGTGCTCGGCGAGGCCCGCCGCCGCAATGTGATCGACGACGAAGTGTTCTCCATGATGGAGGGCGCGATGGCCGTTTCCGAAATCAGGGCGGGCGACCTGATGGTGCCCCGCTCCCAGGTGCAGGCCGTCGACTTCTCGGAGCCGCGCGAAGTCTGGCTTCCCGCCCTCATTGCCTCGGGGCACTCCCGTCTGCCCGCCGTCGAGGACGATCTGGACAACGTGCTCGGCATCCTGCACGCCAAGGACCTGCTGCAGGTGCTTATGAATCCCGCGGTTGATCCGAAGACGCTTCTGCGTCCCGCCCGCTTCATTCCGGAAACGCAGCCGATCAACGTGCTGTTGCGAGACTTCAAGGAGACCCGAAGCCATCTGGCCCTCGTCATTGACGAGTTCGGCAGCATCTCCGGCCTCATCACCATCGAGGACGTGCTCGAGCAGATCGTGGGCGAGATTTCCGACGAGTTCGACCATGACGAAGAGGGTAGCAACATCGTCGCCGACGGCGAGGGCCGCTGGCGCGTCAAGGCCATCACGCCAATCGAGCAGTTCAACGACTACTTCAAGTCGAACCTCGAGGACCAGTACTGCGAAACGATCGGCGGTCTCGTGACCGACCGCTTCGAGCATGTGCCGCACACGGGCGAGACCATCGAGGAGAACGGCTTCCGCTTCCGCATCCTCGGCGGCGACGACCGTCAGGCTCGTCTGCTGAGCGTCGAGAGGATCAAGTAGCGTGAGCGAGGCGTCGCACTGGTGGGAGCGCCGGCCCGAAGCGGCGGGCGCGCTCGGCGCCTTGGGCATGGGGCTTCTCTTTGGCACGGGGTTTGATCCGCTTGGCTGGCAGTGGATGTCGCTCATCGCGCTCGTCGGCTTCTTCCTCGTCTTCGCGGCGCGTCCGACGCCCGCCCGAGCCGCGCTCGTGGGTTTTCTCTTCGGACTCGGCTGGTTCGTGCCGGGACTCTCCTGGACGATGAACTCCATTGCGGTCTACGGGCGCCTGCCCTGGGCCGTTGCGGCGCTTGCGCTTCTTGTACTGGGCGCCGTCCTTTCTCTCTTTCCCGCCTTCGCCTGCTGGATTGCGAAGAAAATCGGCGGCGGAAGGCTCGCCACCGAGCTGCCCGCGCTCGCAGGCGTCTGGACCCTTGCGGAATGGCTCAGGGGCGACGCGCTCGCCAATTTCGGCTGGCTCATGCCGGGGTACGCCGTCATCGACACGCCGCTTGCGGGCTGGGCCCCGCTGGGCGGCATCTACGCGGTCACGCTCGCACAGCTTCTCTTCGCGGCGCTCGTCGCCGTCGCGCTCAGCTGTCGCCTTGTCTGGCTTGCGGTGCCCGTCATCGGTGCAGCGCTCATTGCAGGCACGGGGCAGGTCTCCCGACAGCACGCCTGGTCGGAGCCGTCCTCCACGGTGGACGTGCGCATCATTCAGCCCGCGCTGCCCGTGGTCGACGCCTATACGCGCGCCAATCCCGCACAGCGCATCGAGGCGCTCTTTCCCGCCGCCTTCAAGCCGTGGCCCGCATCCGACAGGCCCCGACTGCTGCTGACGCCCGAGGGCATCGTGAACGTGCCCGTGAGCCGTCTCGGCAGGGAGGCGGCAGGCAGGCTCGTGCTCCTTCAGGAGAAGACCGAGGCAAGGGTGCTCTTCAACGGCTTCCGCAAGGACGGTCCGCGCTTCTTCAACACCTCCTTCGTTCTGGACGAGGGGCAGATCGCCTACAGGCTCGACAAGCGTGAGCTCGTGCCCTTCGGCGAATACGTGCCTGCAGGCTTCCACTGGTTCGTCGAGATGATCGGCATTCCGATGTCGGACCTGATGCGGGGCGACGCCGTGCAGCCGCTCCTGTCGCTCGGAGGGGCCGATGCGGGCATTCTCATCTGCTACGAAAACCTCTACGGCAGCGTGGTTCGCACCTTCTGGCAGTCCCGCTCGCCCGACTTCCTCATCGTGACGTCCAACCTCGGCTGGTTCGGACGCTCCGTGCTCGGACAGCACCTCACGATGAGCCGCATGCGCGCGATGGAAAGCGCAAGGCCGTTGGTGAGCGTGAGCAACACGGGCATGAGCGCCCTCGTCAATTCGAGGGGCGAGATCGCGGCCATGCTTAGGACCGATGGTCCCGATGCCGCGACCATGCCGCTTCTGGGAGCCACGGGCTCGCCCACGCCCTATGTGAGGCTCGGCAGCTGGCCCGCGCTGCTCGCATCGCTCATTCTGGCGCTCTGCGCCGTGCTCGTCCGCTTAGGGACAGCCAGAATCCGAGCGGGCAAGGTAAAGGGCTTATAATTAAATCTTTGAGTTCCCGTTTCCGTCAGGAAAGGGAGGACTCCCTCATTTTTTGAATCAACAGGCGCCGACAAGAATCGGCGGCATAGAGAATGATTACCTTTCAGGAAGTAATCCTGCGCCTGCAGGAATATTGGAACCGCCAGGGCTGTGCTTTGCTGCAACCGATCGACTTGGAAGTCGGTGCCGGCACGTCCCATACTGCGACCTTTCTGCGGGCTCTGGGGCCGGAACCCTGGCGTGCCGCCTACGTTCAGCCCTCGCGTCGTCCGAAGGACGCCCGCTATGGTGAAAATCCGAACCGCCTCCACCAGCACCACCAGTTCCAGGTCGTGCTGAAGCCGGCTCCGACGAACATCGTCGACCTCTATCTGGGCAGCCTTCGCGCGCTCGGCATCGACACGGAAGTCAACGACATCCGCTTCGTCGAGGACAACTGGGAAAACCCGACGCTCGGCGCCTGGGGTCTCGGCTGGGAAATCTGGATGAACGGCATGGAAGTGACGCAGTTCACGTACTTCCAGCAGGTGGGCGGCCTTGAATGCAAGCCGATCACCGGCGAAATCACGTACGGTCTCGAGCGCCTGACGATGTATCTGCAGAACTGCGACAACGTCTTCGACCTCGTCTTCACGACGTGGACCGATCCGGACGGCACGGAACGCAAGCTCACCTACGGCGACGTCTTCCATCAGAACGAAGTCGAACAGTCCGTCTACAACTTCGAGGCCAGCGACTGCGAGAAGCTTCTCAAGCAGTTCGACTACTTCGAAAGCGAAGCCAAGCGCCTGATGGACCTGAACCTGGCCCTGCCCGCCTACGAAATGGTGCTCAAGGCCGGCCACACCTTCAATCTGCTTGACGCCCACGGCGCCATCTCCGTGACCGAACGCGCCGCCTACATCGCCCGCATTCGCAACATCTCCCGCTCTGTGGCCCAGAGCTACTACGATTCCCGTGAACGTCTGGGCTTCCCGATGCTCGCCAAGTCCGCGGAATAATGCGAGTGGAGGAAAAGAAGAAAATGACGAATTTGCTCGTTGAACTGCAAACCGAAGAACTCCCGCCGAAGGCCCTCGAAAAGCTTTCCGAAGCTTTCGCCGCCGGCGTCGAACACCATCTTAGGAACCGCGGCTTCCTCGCCGAAGGATCCGTCACCACGGCCTACGGCTCTCCGCGCCGCCTCGCCGTGCACATCTCGAACGTGCTTGAAAAGAGCCCCGACGAAGCCTTCACGCAGAAGCTCGTCCCGGTGCGCGTCGGCCTTGCCGCCGACGGCTCCGCCACGCCGGCTCTCGTCAAGAAGATGAACGCCCTGGGCATCACGTGCGACGTCGCCGAGCTCAAGCGCGTTAACGACGGCAAGAATGAACAGCTCGTCTTTGAAGGCGTCCGTCCGGGCATCGTGCTCGCCGAAGGCCTCCAGACCGCTCTCGATGCCGCCGTCAAGAACCTCCCGATTCCGAAGGTCATGACCTACCAGCTCGCCGACGGCGAGACGACGGTCGCCTTCGTCCGTCCGGTCAAGCATCTCACCGCCCTCTACGGCGAACAGATCGTTCCGGTCAAGCTCTTCGGTCTCAACGCAGGCCGCATCACGCGCGGCCACCGCTTCCACACGACGGAACCGGTCACGCTCTCCTGCGCCGACGCCTATGACGCCGAGCTCAAGGCCGCCAAGGTCATGCCCTGCTACGCCGAGCGCCGCGAACTCCTTCGCAAGCTCCTCACGGAGCGCGCCGCCCAGATCGGCGGCACGGTCATCATGCCGGAAGACCTTCTCAACGAAGTGACCGCCCTGACCGAATGGCCGATCATCTATGAAAGCTCGTTCGAAGAAGAGTTCCTCGCCGTTCCGGAAGAGTGCCTCATCCTCACGATGCAGCTCAACCAGAAGTACTTCGCGCTTCGCGACGCCGAAGGCCGCCTGATGAACCGCTTCCTCCTCGTCTCCCAGCTTGAGGCCAAGGACGGCGGCGCCGCCATCTCTTCGGGCAATGCCCGCGTCGTGCGCGCCCGTCTTGCCGACGCCAAGTTCTTCTACGATCAGGACCGTCAGGAAAAGCTTGAGACCCGCGTTGACGGCCTCAAGCACGTCGTCTACCACAACAAGCTCGGCAGCCAGGCCGAACGCATGCTCCGCGTCAAGACGATGGCCGGCCTCTTCGCCGACCTGATCGGCGCCGACCGCGCCAAGGCCGAACGCGCCGCCATGCTCGCCAAGGCCGACCTCCGCACGCTGATGGTCGGCGAGTTCCCCGAACTCCAGGGCATCATGGGCGAGTACTACGCCAAGTATGACGGCGAAGCAGAGGAAGTGGCGCTTGCCATCCGCGAGCACTACCAGCCGCGCTACGCCGGCGACGCCCTGCCGTCCACCCCGGTGAGCCTCGCCACGGCCCTCGCCGACAAGATGGAGACCCTGATCGGCCTCTTCGGCATCGGCCAGATGCCGACCGGCGAAAAAGACCCGTTCGCGCTTCGCCGCCACGCCCTCGGCGTGTTGCGCATGCTCATCGAAAAGGCCCTGCCTGTCAGCCTCAACACGCTGATCGATGCCGCCTGGGAGGCTGAAAAGGCTGTTCCGGGCGTGACGGACCACCGTGAAGAGCTTCGCCAGTTCTTCCAGGACCGCCTGCGCGTCATGCTCCGCGATGCCGGCTACACCACGCTCGAAGTGGACGCCGTCCTCGCCCTGAATCCGGAAAAGCTCGACGAGCTTCCGAAGCGCCTCGCCGCTGTCCGCGCCTTCATGGCGCTGCCGGAAGCCGAAGCCCTGACCGCCGCCAACAAGCGCATCGGCAACATCCTCAAGAAGATCGAGGGCGAAGTCCCGACGGTCGTCAACGAGGCCCTTCTTGCCGAAGACGCTGAAAAGCAGCTCTTCGCCGCCATCAACGACGTCGAACCCAAGGCCCTTCAGCACTTCGCCGCCGGCGAATACGAGCAGATGCTCGCGACACTTGCCGTTCTTCGCGGCCCGGTCGACAGCTTCTTCGACAACGTCATGGTCAACGCCGAGGATCCGGCCCTGCGCGCCACGCGTCAGGCCCTTCTGAAGCGCCTCTACGACGTCATGAACAAGGTTGCTGAAATCGCCCGCCTCGCCAAGTAAGCGACGTGCGCCGAAACGGCCCTTTCGAGGGCCGTTCAACAGGGATCCAAAACGGTATGATTTCGTTTTGGATCCTTTTTTTATCCGGCTCTGCAGGCCGGACATTCCAACATGAATCTTCTTCGAGGCTGGCTCTTCTACATCGTCCTGAGCTTTTCGATTCTGGTCCTTGCGGTCTGCGTGCTCTGCACGACGCCCTTTGCGAGCGTGAAGTGGCGCTATGAGGCCATCTGCCGTCCGTGGGCGAAGTTCGTGCTCGCACTGCTTCGCGTCATCTGCGGCATCAGGCTCGAGATGAAGGGCATGGAGAACCTTCCGCCCGCCGACACGCAGGCGGTCGTGCTGATGAAGCACCAGTCCGCCTGGGATCCGTTCTGGCTCGGCGCCTATCTTCCCGCGCCCGCCTGCTTCATCTACAAGCGCTCGATCAACTGGATTCCGGTCCTCGGCTGGGTGGTCTGCGCCATGGACATGCTGGCGATCGACCGCAGCAAGGGCCGCTCCGCCTTCGAGGCCTTCATGAAGAAGGGCCCCGTGAAGCTCCGCGAGGGCTTCTGGATCAGTCTCTTCCCCGAAGGCACCCGCGTGCCGCCGGGAGAGCGCGTGCGCTACAAGACGGGCGGCGCCCGCTTCGCATGCCAGAGCGGGACGCCCATCGTGCCCGTCTGCCACAATGCAGGCCACTGCTGGCCCAAGAACTCCATCGCCAAGCAACCCGGCACGATCACCGTGAGCGTCGGCCCCGTCATCGAGACGAAGGGCAGGGATCCGCATGAGGTGACGGCCGAAGTCGAAAAATGGATTGAAGATGAGCTTGAACGAATTGATGCCTGAAGCCGGCAGGGGGCTGTCTCTTCGATTGACGTCGCACCAGAGGGCCGTGACGGCGGAAGACGGCGAGCGCATCGAATATCTGTTCCAGCCCTCCCGACGCCACAGGACCCGCGTCATCCTGAGCTACGATGGCAGGCAGGACAAGCCCGTGGTGACGGTTCCGTACCGCTATGCCGGTCCGCAGATGCTGAGCGATGAATTCGTTCTTCAGCGGTGCGATGAAATCATTCTTCAGAAGAGGGAGTACGTCAGGTGGATGCGGGCGCAGACGCATGCAGTTCTGGACGCTGCGTACTGCATTGCAGGCGGCAGCGGGTACATTCTCTACCGTGGTAGGAAGACGGCCGTTGCGGTCGACGCGACGGCGAAGACTTCGTACGTCGACGTGACGGGAGACGACGCCGTCATTCGTCTGGCGCTGCCGCAGACATGCTCGAGGAAGGAGGTCGACAGGGCGTTGCTAGCCCTTTTCAAGGCGCAGGCCAAAACGGTGCTGGGCGACCTGATGGAGGCCTATCGCGGCAGTGCGCGCCACTGGCCCGCGTCGTGGAGTCTCTCAAGCGCGAGGATGAGATGGGGATGCTGTACGACGAGGAATACGATCAGACTCTCCTGGAGGCTGATCTTCCTTGATGATGCGGTCGCCTCCTACGTGATCGCGCACGAGCTTGCGCATCTCGAGCATTTCAATCACTCGAAGGCCTTCTGGAAGGAGGTGGAGAGGCTTTGCCCGGACTGGCGGGTACAGCTCGCCAAACTCAACGCGGCGAAGGTGCTGCCCGAACTGGAGGAGGTCGGGCAGTGAGGCTCAGACGGCGTCGGCGTGATGCGGCAGATTGGCCGCCTCGCGTGCCAGTCGCACGAAGGCCGCCACGTCGAGCGTTTCGGCGCGTGCGGCGGGATTGACGCCCGCGCGTTTGATCGCGGCGTCATCCATGAGGGTGGAGAGCGCGTTGCGCAGCGTCTTGCGGCGCTGCTGGAAGGCGAGCGCGACCACTTGGGAGAAGATCTCCATATCGACTTCGGGAAGCGACTCGACGGGGCGCGGCACCATGCGTACGATCGAGGACGTGACCTTGGGCGGCGGCACGAAGGCGCCGGGCGGCACGTCGAAGAGCTTGTGCATGACGTAGCGGTACTGGAGCATCACGCTCAGACGGCCGTAAGTCTTGCTGCCGGGTTCGGCGACCATGCGGTCGACCACTTCACGCTGGAGCATGAAGTGCTGGTCGATGACGCGGTCCGCAGCGCTCATGAGCGCGAAGAGGAGCGGCGAGGAGATGTTGTAGGGCAGGTTGCCGATGATGCGCAGGCGGCGGCCCTCAAGGACGGTCGTCCAGTCGAGTTTCAGGGCGTCGGCCTCGATGAGCGTGAGCTCCTCGGGGGAGAACTGCTCGCGCAGAAACTGGGCGAGGTCGCGGTCGATCTCGACGGCGGCTTCGTGGCCTGCGCAGGCGATGACTTCGCGCGTGAGCGCGGCCTGGCCCGGGCCGATTTCAATGAGAGCGTCGCCCGGCTTCGGGTCGATGCCGCGCACGATGCGCTCGATCCAGTGGCGGTCATGAAGGAAGTTCTGACCGAAGCGTTTGCGGGCCTTGTGCCCTTCAAGCCATTCTTGTTTCACGGTTCTTCGATAAAAAGTGTGCTAATCGGAGGGCGGAGATCATGCTCGTGTCGTCCGCCTTGCCCTGTCCTGCGATGTCGAGCGCAGTGCCGTGGTCGACCGAGGTCCTGATGTAGGGAAGCCCGAGCGTCACGTTGACGCCCTCGGCGAAGCCCACGTGCTTGAGGACGGGAAGTCCCTGATCATGATACATGCAGAGCACGGCGTCGTAGCGGTCCCAGTGGCCGGGCACGAAGGCCGTGTCGGCGGGCACGGGACCGTCGGCGTGAATGCCGCGGCTGCGCGCTCTTTCCAGAGCGGGCGTGATCGTGTTGATTTCCTCGTGGCCCATGTGGCCGTTTTCACCTGCGTGCGGGTTGAGGCCCGTGACGAGGATGCGGGGCTCGGCCAGACCGTAGTCGCGTGCGAGCGCCGTGTTGAGCGTGTCGAGCACCTCGTCGAGCAGCTCGCCCGTGATGGCCTCGGAAAGCCTGGCGATCGGCAGGTGAGTGGTGGCGAGGGCCACCTTCATCGCGTCCGTGCGGGCGTTCGACGTGAGCATCATGACGACGCGCCTGACGCCGCAGAGATCCTGGAAGAACTCGGTGTGGCCTGTGAAGGGCACACCGGACTCGATGATGATGCTTTTCTGAACGGGCGCCGTGACGACGGCGCTCCATTCGCCTGCGGCGGCGCCTTCATGAGCTGCGCGCAGGATGTCGAGCACGTAGGCCGAGTTGCGGGTGTCAAGCCTGCCGGGTTCGGCAGGCGCCCGAAGCTGCACGTGACGGATGGAGACGTGCGCGGGCAGGGGCCAGGCGATGCCGAGGCGGCGGGCCTCGGCTTCAAGCAGCGTGCGGTCGCCGATCAGGAGGATCGGGTCGGACACGGCGGCTGCGGCCTTGAGCGAGACTTCCGGTCCAATGCCGGCGGGCTCGCCGGTCGTGACGGCAACGGACCGGAGTTCAGTCATGGTTCGCCTCAGTAGTGGCTGTCACGGATTTCAACGTAGGCGCGGTCGCGGAGCTCGCGCTGCCAGTTGTAGACGGCCTCGCCGAGCTTCTTCTCGCGAAGCTGCTGTCGGGCGGCGATGCGCATGCGCTGCGGATTGCCGTTCTTTTCCATGCGGCGCTCGATCACCTGGATGAGGTGGTAGCCGAACTGGGACTTGATCGGTTCGGAGACCTCGTTGGGCTTGAGCGAGTTCATGGCCTTTTCGAATTCGGGCACGGTGTCGCCGGGCTGGAGCCAGCCGAGGTCGCCGCCGCGGGTCGCGCTGTTGTCGACCGAGTGCAGGCGAGCCATCGTGGCGAAGTCGGACTCGCCCGCGTCGATGCGGCGCTTGATGTCGTTGAGGCGGTGGATCACCTCGCCCTCGGGCGTGATGTCGCTCACGAGCATCAGGATGTGGCGGGCGTGGGTCTGTTCGACCGGGCCGCCGGCGAGCTTGAACTGAACGCCGTCACGGGTGTCGGAGACGCGCATGACGTCCCAGGAGTCCTTGCCCTTGATGATGTAGACGCCTTTCCTGGGGGATTCCTTGAGCACGTCGGCCATGACGTTGGGCAGCGACTGCAGGTTGCGCCAGCCGATGTCACCGCCCTGCAGCGCGTCGGAGGCGCGCGAGTAGGTGGCGGCGAGCATGGCGAAGTCCTCGCCTGCGCGGGCGCGCTCGGCGATCTCCTCGGCATGCTTCTTGAGCTTTTCGGTGTTGTCGGGATGGTCGATCGGGATCAGGATGTGCTGGATGTGGAATTCCGTCGTGTTGCCCGTCGTGAAGCCGGCCTGCTCGGCGAGGTAGGCGTCGATTTCACTTTCGGGAATCTGGATCTTGGCGTCGACCTCGCGTTCGCGCAGGCGCTGCGTCGTGATTTCGTCGCGGATCTCCTCGCGGAAGGAGGAGAAGGAGACGCCGTCGGCCATCAGACGCTGACGGAGCTGGTCGACCGACAGGTTGTTCTGACGGGCGATCTGCTCGATGGAGGCGTTGACCATCTGGTCGTCGATGCGGATGCCGGTTTCGCGGGCGCGCTGCTTGATGGCGCGTTCGAAGATCAGGCGTTCAAGCACCTGGGCGCGGAGCTGCTCCATCGGCGGGAGCTGGATGTTCTGGCGGCGCAGGTTGATGGCGACGACGTGCGTGCGCTCCTGAAGCTCGCGGTCCGTGATGACGTCGTTGTTGACGACCGCCACGATGCGGTCGAGTTCGACGTTGCCGGCCTGAGGCTGGACGACGGGAGCCGCCAGCGCAGATTCGGTAACGGCCTGCTCGGCGGCGAAGGCGGTGCTGAGGGCGGCCATGCTCATCGTCAGCACGGCAATGGTCTTGAGCTTATTCATAGTAATCGTACTGTCCAATCTTGTCGGGAACACGGGTGGTGGTCTGATAACCCTTGATGTTCCTCTGGAGTTCAGAAAGCGGGCTTGTGCCAATACTACCCAAGCCGTTGAGCTCGAGTTGTAAGAAGAAGTTGGTCTCGTCGTTGTTGGACGTCGTCGTGTAGCGCTGTGCGGCAAAACGAAGCGTCCAGCAGTCGTGCAGGTACTCGACGCCGCCGATCATCTCGATGGGCTTGTCCTGCAGGAGCGAGTAGTTGTAGCGGAAGAGGCCGAACAGACGGTTCGTGATCGGCCACTGGACCGCCAGGTCGATCTGCTTGATGTAGTCGTTCTGATAGTCCGTGTAGTCGCGCTCGGACGAGTAGTTGTAGCGGTAGTAGAGGCCGACGAGGGACATCGGGCGCGGCTGCCACCTGACGCCTGCCTTGGCCTTCACCCAGCGGCTCATCGCCGAGGAGTACTGGCCGCTCACGTCCGACGTGATCGAGCGCGTCAGACGCGCGCCCACGCTCGCGAGCAGGTCGCTGCGAACGTCGGTGCGAAGCGGGCTTTCGCGCATCTGGGTGTCGCCCGGCGTGTAGAAGTTGACGCGCTGGTCCGAGAAGTAGTTGCGCTGGCCCACGCTGGCCTTGAAGAGCTCGAGGCCGCTCGTCTTGTCGATGTAGCGGGTGGTGAGCACGCTCGTCAGCTGGTTGGCCTCGCTCACGCGGTCGTAGCCGGAGAAGATGTTCTCCGAGAAGAGCGTTGCAAAGTTCAGGTCGGCGATCGTCGTGTCGAAGACGGGCAGGTCATCCTGATTGCGGTACGGCACGTACGCGTAGTAGACGCGCGGCTCGAGCGTCTGGTACGCCTCGCGGTTGAACCAGACGGCGTCGCGGTCGAAGACGAGGCCGGCGTCAAGGCTGAACATCGGCGTCGTGCGGTGCGGATCCTTGTTGGTGAAGCGGCCCCCGTCGCGGTCCAGGTTCTCGAGCTGGTACCAGGTGCCGAGGAAGGTGCCTTTGGGCACGACGAACCAGCCCGCGCCGCGCATCGGATAGGAGACCGTCTGCTCGAAGACGAAGCGGTCGCCCGTCGTGAACGTCGGATGCTCGAACCGCGTCGCCTCGATGGTCGTGCCGACCTCGAAGCCGTAGAAGTCGCCGTTGTAGCCGTTGAAGGTGATCTGGGGCACGCGTTCGTACGGCTTGTAGTAGTCGATGTGGTCGAAGGTGAGCGCCTGGTTCTTCTTGACGTTGATCGACGTGTTCCAGTACGTCTCGTCGTAGCGAAGGGCGTATTCCTGCGGCAGGACGGTTTCGGAGGACTCTCGGACGTTGCTCGAGAAGTCGCTGATGAAGTCATCGTCGGAGACGCGGTTGTAGTCGACGAAGGCGCTCAGCTTGTCGCGGCGCCAGCTCATGTCGACGTGCAGGCTCGAACGGCTGTCGTCCATCTCCTTGTCGTCGGGCATCAGCGCGTAGTCGACTGTCGTCTCGAAGTTGTTGTAGAGGAACCTGGCCTCGGTGTCGAGCATGACGCCGCGCTTGGTCATCAGACGGGGCGTCAGCGTAAGGTCGTAGTTGGGCGCGATGTTGAAGTAGTACGGGACCGCGAGGTCGAGGCCGCGGGTCGAGCTCATGCCGAAGGTCGGCACGAGGAAGCCGGAGCGGCGCTCACGGCTCACGGGGAAGGAGAACCACGGGGAGCCGAAGACGGGCACGCCCATGAAGTGCAGCGAGGCGTTCGTGCCCGTTGCCGTCTGGTCGTACTCGTCGATCTCGAGCTCGTTCATCTTGATGAACCAGGCTTCGTCGTCGCGCTTGCAGGTCGTGACCTTGGCGTCGTCAAAGATGGTCGATTCCCCCGAGATGAAGCGGATGTTCTTTGCGCAGCCGCGGATGTTGCGCGGCGCATATTCGTATTCGGCGTCCGACATGTCGCCCGTGCGCGGCGAGATCTTGAAGCGCATGGACGGACCCGAGAAGGAGGCGCCCTGGCGCGAGATGCGCGCGTTGCCAACGGCCTCGACTTCGTCGGTTTCCTGCGTGTAGGTGATTCGGTCGCCCTTGAGGACGGTGCCGGCGCGGCGGATCTCCGCGTTGCCGTAAAGGTGGAGCTGGTCTTCGGGGTTGCCTTCGATGCGGTCGGCGGACACGAAGCTCGCGGCGTCCGAGTCGGGCGTTGCGCGGGACGGATCGAGCGTCGTCACGGATTCGAGGGACACCACGCTGCCTGTCTGAGCGGCCGGCGCAATGGAGGTGTAGGCCATGGCGGCCAGCGCGATGCTTACGCTGATCGCGGTCTGTCGGGGACGCGGGAATGACATGAAAAAACGGTGAGAGTGACAGCCTGTGGGCAGGCCTATAAAATGACGTCAAGACAATTGAAGGATTATAAAGCCCCGTCATTCCCGAGGGGCGCCGCGCAGTCCATAAAATCCCTGCGGGCTTCAGATCCTTCGGCACTAGAGGACGACGAAAACATGACGAACAGCGCGGCCGCCTCCGCCTTTGGGCAGTGGCTCCAGAGCATTTCCCCGAAATATCAGCTCGATCTGACGACGGTAAGCCGTGCAGGCGCGGACGCTGGCTTCAGGTCCTATCACCGCATTGCCGCCGCCGACGGCCGCAGCTTCATCGCCATGAATGCCGAGGGCGAGACGCCCGAGAGCTTCGCTTCCTTCATCAAGGTCGACGGCCTGCTGAGGAACGAGGCGGGCCTCAACGCCCCCGAAATCTTCGAAGCCGACACGGACCATCGCTTCATGCTGCTCTCCGACCTCGGCAGGGAGACCTATCTTGACGTCCTCAACGAGGACAACGCCCGCGAACTCATGGACCGTGCCACCACGGCGCTCGTCGCGTGGCAGAAGATCTCCCGCCCGAACGTGCTTCCCGCCTACAGCCGCGAGGTCCTGCAGCGCGAGCTCGAGCTCTTCCCGACCTGGTACGTGGGCCGCCACCGCGGCGTCGAGTGGACCGAGGAGCAGCAGAAGTGGTGGAGGATGACCACCGAGGCCATTCTCGACACCAACTGCCGCGAGGCCCTCGTCTTTGTGCACCGCGACTTCATGCCGCGCAACCTGATGGTCTCCGATCCGATGCCCGGCATCCTCGACTTCCAGGACGCGCTCTACGGTCCGCTCAGCTACGACATCGCCTCGCTCCTGCGCGATGCCTTCATCTCCTGGGACGAGAGCTTCGTGCTCGACACCACGATCCGCTATTGGGAGAAGGCCCGCAAGGCGGGCATCCCCGTGCCCGCCGACTTCGGCAACTTCTACCGCGACGTCGAGTTCATGGGCGTGCAGCGCCATCTGAAGGTGCTCGGCATCTTCGCCCGCCTCAACTACCGCGACGGCAAGCCCAAGTACCTTGAGGACACGCCGCGCTTCATCCAGTACGTGCGCAAGACGGCCCGCCGCTACATCCAACTCTCGCCGCTCACGCACCTCATCGACGACCTCGAGGGCTCCGAAACGTCCTTCGGCTACACCTTCTGACGGTCATGCGCGCTCTGATCCTCGCGGCGGGGGAAGGCCGCCGCATGCAGCCCGTCACGCTCACGACGCCCAAGCCCCTCGTCGAGGTGGCGGGGACGCCCATGGCCGTTCGCCAGATTCTTGCACTCAGGAAGGCGGGCGTCGAGGAGATCGTCCTCAACGTCGCGCATCTCGGCGACAGGATCGTGGAGACGCTTGGAGACGGCTCCGCCTGGGGCGTGCGCCTGCGCTATTCAGTCGAGGGCCGCACGGCGGGCGAAGCCCTCGAGACGCTCGGCGGAATCGCGAAGGCGCTTCCGATGCTCGATGACGGCGACGGCGCATTCATCGTCGTCGCGGGTGACATCGTGACCGACTTCGACTACTCGCGCCTTGTGCGTGCGGGCCGCGCTCTTGCGGGCTCGGACGCAGTTGCGCACCTCGTGCTTGCGCCCAATCCCTCCTACCATGCCGACGGCGACATGACGCTGGATGAGCTGGGACTCGTCCGAAGGGAGCCGAGGACGCACACGTTCTCGAGCCTCGGCGTCTACGGGACGTCGCTCTTCGAGGGCGTCGAGCCTGTTCGTGCAAAGCTCTTCCCGTGGCTCTGGCAGTTCTGCGAGGCGGGACGCGTCACGGGCGAGGTGTACGAGGGCATGTGGTTCAACGTGGGCGACGTGCGCGAGCTCGCGCTTGCCGAGGCGCGAATTCGAAACTAAATGGAAAAGTGAGGGCACGGCAGGGCCTGTGCGCCGGTCGTGTCGGTAAAATGTGGCGGTCGGGCGCTCCCCGTGTGCAGAGCGCCCCCCGAATAACGTGAGAAGAGAGTGAAGCTCGGTCCCTACGCCGTCGATGTTCCCGTCATGCTGGCCCCCATGGCCGGCATGAGCGATCTGCCTTACCGCGAGATCTGCCGCGCCCATGGTGCGGGATATGCGGTGGGCGAAATGACGACCTGCCAGCCGCAGTTCAGGACGAGCCGCAAGAGCGCCACGCGCTGGGCCTGTGACGCCGAGTTGGGACTGCGCGTCGTGCAGCTTCTCGGAGCTGATCCCGCCATGATGGCCGACGCCGCCCGCTATGCCGAGGATTCGGGCGCGCAGGTGGTCGATATCAACATGGGCTGTCCCGCCAAGAAGGTGCTTCAGACGGCGTGCGGCAGCGCGCTCATGAAGGACGAGGCGTTGGTGGCGCGGATTCTCGAGGCCGTGTGTGCGGCCGTCTCCGTGCCCGTGACGCTCAAGATCCGCACGGGCTGGGACAGGGAGCACAGGAACGCGCTCGCCATTGCGGGCATCGCCGAGCAGACGGGCGTCGCCATGCTGACGATCCACGGCAGGACGCGCGAGGACGGCTTCAGGGGCGAGGCCGAGTACGAGACGATCAGGACCGTGAAGGCCGCCGTCTCCATTCCCGTCATCGCCAACGGCGACATAGACTCGGGCGAGAAGGCAAGGCGCGTGATGGCGCTTACGGGCGCCGACGGCGTGATGATCGGCAGGGCCTCCTACGGCAATCCGTGGATCTTCTCGGAGGTCGGCGCCGCCCTCGGCCATCTTCCCGAAAGGAAGGCGCCGGGGCTTGAGGAACGACATGCGGTCATTTGCGACCACATGCGCCGTCATTTTGACTATTATGGCGGTGCTAGAGGTGCCGTGACCTTCAGGAAGCACCTGAGCCATTATTTGAAGGGGCTGCCGGGCTCCGAGGCGTTGTTGGGCGAGTTGTTCGCCACGTCCGATGCGGACGTCCTCGGTGCGGCCGTCAGCCGTTATTTTGAGAGGTTGCAGGATGACGAGCAGGGACTTGGATGACAAGGCGATTGTCCGCCGTAAGCCTGAAGCGCCGCAGATCAGGCTGATCAGGCAGGCGAAGCAGAGAGTCAAGCTGGGACTTGACTTCGAGGGCGTTACGCTGGAAAGCCTGGCGAAGGACATGCCCGAGCTCAAGGCGGGCCGCATTGAAGAGGCCGTGATCGTCCAGCTCAACCAGTACTTCCAGCAGCTCGGCGGTTCGCAGCCGCATCCTCTCTACAGTCTGGTCATGGAGACGGCGGAGCGTCCGTTGCTCATCTACGTGATGAAGCTCTGCCGCAACAACCAGATTGAAGCCGCAAAGATTCTTGGCATTAACCGAAATACTCTGCGCTCGAAGCTTCGCAGTCACAAGCTTCTGCCCGGAGAAAGTTCATAAGGAAATAGGCAATGAAGAAACAGGCTCTTATCAGCGTGTCCGACAAGACCGGCGTCGTGGATTTTGCCCGCGAGCTCGTCGCTCTCGGCTACCACATTCTCAGCACGGGCGGCACCGCCAAGCTCCTCACGAAGGAAGGCGTCCCCTGCCAGGAAGTCGCCGACTACACGGGCTTCCCTGAAATGCTCGACGGCCGCGTCAAGACGCTCAACCCGAAGATCCACGCCGGCATCCTCGCCCGTCGTCCCGTCGCCGAGCACATGGCCGCTCTCGAGGCCCACGGCATCGACCTGATCGACATCATCTGCGTGAACCTCTATCCGTTCGAACAGACGATCGCCAAGCCGGACTGCACGTTTGAAGACGCCATCGAGAACATCGACATCGGCGGCCCGACGATGATCCGCGCCGCCGCCAAGAACCACGAGTCCGTCGCCGTGATCGTTGATCCGACCGACTACGCCTCCGTCGTCGCCGAAATCAAGGCCGAAGGCGGTGTCACGGCCGCGACGCGCCTCGCGCTCGCCAAGAAGGTCTTCGCCCATACCGCCCGCTACGACGGCATGATCACGAACTACCTCACGAGCCTTGACGAAAACAACCAGCGCACCCGCTTCCCGCAGGTCCTCACCCGTCAGTGGGAAAAGGTCCAGGACATGCGCTACGGCGAAAATCCGCACCAGGCTGCCGCCTTCTACCGCGAATCCTCCGTTGCGCCGGGCCTTCTCGCCGGCTATGAACAGCTTCAGGGCAAGGAACTCTCCTACAACAACATCGCCGACAGCGATGCCGCTTGGGAATGCGTCCGCTCCTTCGAGGCTCCCGCCTGCGTGATCATCAAGCACGCCAATCCGTGCGGCGTCGCCGTGGGCATCAGCTCCGCCGAAGCCTACTCCAAGGCCTTCCAGACGGACTCCAAGTCCGCCTTCGGCGGCATCATCGCCTTCAACCGCGAAGTGACCGGCGAATGCGCCGAGCTCGTTTCCCGCCAGTTCGCCGAGTGCATCATCGCTCCGAGCTTCTCCAAGGAAGCTGTCGAGATCTTCGCCGCCAAGAAGAATCTCCGTCTTCTCACGGTCGCTCTCGGCAAGGCCCACAACGACTTCGACTTCAAGCGCGTCGGCGGCGGCCTGCTCGTTCAGACGCCCGACAACCAGATCTGCGCCGAAGGCGCCCTGCGCTGCGTGACGAAGCGCCAGCCAACGTCGTCCCAGATCGCCGACCTGATGTTCGCCTGGAACGTCGCCCGCTTCGTGAAGTCCAACACGATCGTCTATGCCCGCGGCGGCATGACGCTCGGCGTCGGTGCCGGCCAGATGAGCCGCGTCGACTCCGCCCGCATCGCCATGCTCAAGGCTGAAGAGGCCGGTCTCTCTCTCGAGGGCTCCGTGGCCGCTTCCGACGCCTTCTTCCCGTTCCGCGACGGTCTCGACGTCGTGGTGGACGCCGGCTGCACGGCCGTCATCCAGCCGGGCGGCTCCATCCGTGACGACGAAGTGATCGCCGCCGCCGACGAGCGCGGCATCGCCATGGTCTTCACGGGCGAACGCCACTTCCGCCACTAAGGCGGTCCCGAGGCGCGGGGAGCCGTGAGGCTCCTGCGCCTCAAACGCAGCGGTGAGCGGCGTTTCGACGCCGCCTCCGCGTACCGAATGCAAGCCGCTCCCCGACGGGAGCGGTTCCGTGCTTACAAGGGAGTCATCCGTGACCAACTTCAATCCTTCCCGCCGCAGAGTGCTGTGCGCTGGCGTGCTTGCAGGCGCCTTCACGGCATGTCCTGCGCTTGCCGAACTTCAGGTCTCCATCACGGGCGTGGGCGCCAATCAGCTCCCGATCGCCGTCAAGGTGTTTGAAGGCTCCGGCGCCACGGGGTTCGATGCTGCGGCCGTCATCGGAGCCGACCTTGAGCGATCCGGCGCGTTCCGCCTGATCCCGACGGGCGCCGAAGGCGAACCCGAGAACCTTGAAAAGCCCGCGAGCCTCGAGGCCTTCGGCAAGCTCGGCGCGAACGCGCTCGCCGTGGGCCGCGTCAGCCGTCTTCCCGACGGCCGCTGGGAGCTCACCTACTATCTGCACAACACCGTGACGGGTGCGCTGACGGACTCGGCCGTCTTCACGACGTCGGGCAACGACGTGCGCATGTGCGCGCACCGCATCGCCGACCGCATCTACACGAATCTCACGGGCGAAGGCCCGATCTTTGCGTCGAAGCTCGTCTACGTGGCCCAGCTCGCCCGCAACCGCTATGAGCTCGTCATCAGCGACAGCGACGGCGGCAACCGCCAGGCCGCCCTTCAGTCCCATGAACCGATCATCTCCCCCGTCTGGTCTCCCGACGGCAAGAAAATCTCCTACGTGAGCTTCGAGGACCGCAAGCCGATCATCTATGTTCAGGAGCTCGCGACGGGCGCCCGTCATGCGATCTGCGCCTTCCGCGGCAACAACTCCGCGCCGGCCTTCAGCGCCGACGGCGGCACGCTTGCCGTGGCGCTCTCCCGCGACGGCCTCACGCAGATCTACCTGATGAACGCCAACGGCACCGGCCTGCGCCGCTTTACGAAGAGCTACGGCATCGACACCGAGCCGTGCTTCTCGGCGGACGGCCAGTGGGTCTACTTCACCAGCGATCGAGGCGGCGCTCCGCAGATCTATCGCCAGCCGCTCGCCGGCGGTCCCGCCGAGCGCGTGACCTTCGGCTCTAGCTACGCGATCAGCCCGACGGTCAGCCGCGACGGCCGCTATCTCTCCTACATCTCCCGCATCGACGGCCGCTTCCGTACGGCCGTGATGGATCTCACGACAGGCCAGAACACGCTCGTGACCACGACCGACCGCGATGAATCGCCGTCCTTCGCGCCCAACGGCCGCTTCCTCGTCTATGCGACGGAAGTCAACGGCCGCGGCGTTCTTGGAACGGCCTCCGTCGACGGCAGGCTCTCGACGCGCCTCACCGGTCTGGGCGACATCCGTGAACCCTGCTGGGGACCGATTCTGCCCTGATGAAGGGCGAAAACCAACGACAATCAACCACAACACTGTTGCCAGGAACACAAAATGTCCTTTTCGTGGAAAATCCTCGCTGCCTCCGCAGCCGTTGCCGCTCTTCTGAGCGGCTGCTCGTCCGTCTCCCTTGACGAAAGCGCCAAGGACGGCACGCTCGCCGGCCAGACCGCCGGCAGCCAGACCCAGGCGGTGAATCCGTTCGCCGATCCGAACAACCCGCTCTCCAAGCGCTCCGTGTACTTCTCCTTCGACTCCTATGAAGTCGAAGCCCAGTACATGCCCGCCGTCGAAGCCCACGCCCGCTGGCTTGCCGCTCATCCGAACGTCAACATCATCATCCAGGGCAACACCGACGAACGCGGCGGCCGCGAGTACAACCTCGCCCTCGGCCAGAAGCGTTCCGAAGCCGTCAAGCAGCGCCTGCAGCTCCTCGGCATCCCCGCCGAGCGCATCGAAGCCGTTTCCTTCGGCCGTGAAAAGCCGGTGGCCTACGGTCACAGCGAGGAAGCCTGGGCCCAGAACCGCCGCGCCGACATCGTCTATCCGACGGAAGTGACGTCCGGCAAGGCCGCCCAGTAATCTCTGGACGCATTACCTGAGACGACGGCCGGACGCAGCCCCACGGGGACCGCGGCCGGCCGCCTGCTTTTCGAGCCCGGCTCGTGCACGGACACGAGCGGCTTCTTCGGAGAAATTATGAATTTGAACAAGCTGATGGTTCAGGCCTGCACGGCCGCGATCCTGTCGGGCTCCGCCGCGGGTGCGATGGCCTTCGCGGACGACGATGCTCGCCGCGCCATTCTTGATCTGCGCGCACAGGTTGCCGCCCTTGAGGAACAGCTCAAGAACGCACAGATTTCGTTTGCGACGCGTCTCGACAACCTGCAGAACCAGAACCGCCTTCTCACCGGTCAGGTCGAGGAGCTCACGAATGCGATCCGTCAGGAAAAGCGCAGCACGCGCGAGCTCTACACCAGCATCGACGAGCGCCTCGGCAAGTTCGAGCCGCGCGAAGTTGAGGTCAACGGCGAGAAGGTCATGGTTCAGCCTCAGGAGCAGGCCGCCTACGACGCCGCCGTCGAGCTTCTCAAGGCGGGCGACTACAAGAAGGCCGCCGCCGCATTCAGCACTTTCGGCGCCGAGTGGCCCAAGTCCGCCTACGCGGCCGACGCCGTCTACTGGCGCGGATCCTGCCTCTTCGCCCTTGAGCAGTACAAGAGCACGATCAACGTTCAGAATTCGCTCATCCGCAGCTACCCGAAGCATCCGCGCGTGGCCGATGCCATGATCTCCGTGGCGTCGTCCCAGGCGGCGCTCGGAAACGTCAAGGCAGCCTCTGCGACGCTCGCCAAGGTGATCAAGCAGTATCCGAATTCGGACGCGGCCAAAACCGCCGCCCAACTTCAGAAAACTTTGAAATAAGTCGACGAGAGCACTCAAATGCAGCCTGTCCTGTCATAGGGGTAGGCTATTATTTTGTCGGGTGAAGAGGGGAAAATGCCGTGGATAGCCGCAAAATATGAGCAGAAGCGGAATTTTTAGGTTGTTTCACTTACCGAAGCCGTTTCTACTGGCCTCACAGAGTTGCTAGAATCACCATCGGAGGTGTCGCCATGGATTTGGCGGCACCTTCAGTACCTTATAACTGCCCGGACAATTTCGTACCCCGTGGAGTTTTTTAGCAAGAAGGACTTATGACTGAATCCAAGCAAATTTGCGGCGCCGACCTGCTCCGCAACCCGCAGCTCAACCGTGCCGACGCCTTCACTCAGGAGGAGCGCGACGCCCGCGGCCTTCGCGGTCTTCTGCCGCCGGCCGTTTCCACCATGGAGCTGCAGGTCAAGCGCACGCTCGCTTTGCTCGACCGCTGCCCGACGGCTCTCGACAAGTTTCTGATGCTCGACAGCCTGCATGCGACTGACGAAGACCTCTACTTCAAGATCCTGATCGACTACATCGACGACTACATGCCCGTGGTCTACACCCCGACCGTCGGCGAGGTCTGCCAGAAGTTCAGCCATATCTACCGCTATCCGCGCGGCGCCTTCATCTCGATCAACGACAAGGGCCGCGTCCGCGAAATCATTGAAAACTGCCCGAACGAGGAAGTCGACGTCATCGTCGTGACCGACGGCCAGCGCATTCTCGGCCTCGGCGACCTCGGTATCAACGGCATGGGCATCCCCTGCGGCAAGCTCTCGCTCTACACGGCCTGCGCCGGCATCGCCCCGGAAAAGACGCTTCCCGTCACCATCGACGTCGGCACGAACAACCCGGAATACCTGAACGATCCGATGTACCTCGGCCTGCGTCAGGAACGCGTGACGGGCGAAGCCTACGACGAACTCATCGAGGAATTCGTCACCGAAGCCCGCCGCCGCTGGCCCAACGTCCTCATCCAGTTCGAGGACTTCGGCAACAACCACGCCTTCGACCTTCTCGAACGCTACAAGGACAAGGTCCTCTGCTTCAATGACGACATCCAGGGCACGGCTGCCGTGGCCGTCACGGGCGTCTACTCCGCTCTTCGCGTCACGAAGCAGAAGCTTGCCGATCAGCGCTTCCTCTTCCTCGGCGCCGGCGAAGCCGCCACCGGCATCGCCGAACTCCTCGTCGACGCCATGGTCGCCGAAGGCGTTGAACGCGAGGACGCCCTCAAGCACTGCTTCCTCTTCGACTCCAAGGGGCTCGTGACCTGCAACCGCGGCGACAAGCTCGCCCACAACAAGGTTCCGTTCGCCCACGACGTCGAGAACTGCAAGACCTTCATCGAAGCCGTCCGCGCCCTGCGTCCGACCGGCATCATCGGCGTGGCCGCCCAGCCGGGCGCCTTCAATGCCGAAGTGCTCGGCGCCATGGCCGAAATCAACGAGCGTCCGATCGTCTTCGCGCTTTCCAACCCGACGTCCCGCGCCGAATGCGACGCCGCCACGGCCTACCGTGAAACGAACGGCCGCGCGCTCTTTGCCTCCGGCTCTCCGTTCGCTCCGGTCGACTTCAACGGCAAGACCTTCGTGCCGCGTCAGGGCAACAACAGCTACGTGTTCCCCGGCCTCGGCCTCGGCGCCGTCTTCGCCCGCGCCAAGACGATGCCCGTGGGCATGTTCCTCGCCGCCTCCCGCGAGCTCGCCGAGCTCGTGAGCGAAGCCGACCTCGAACAGGGCTCGCTCTATCCGCCGCTCTCCACCGTGCGTGAAGTCTCGGTCAAGATCGGTGCTGCCGTCGCCCAGTACGCCTACGACAACGGTCTCGCCGGCAACGAACGCCCGGCCGATCTCGAAGCCGCCGTTCGCGAATTCATGTACAAGCCCGAATAAGTTCCAGCTTCATCCGTGAATGAATGAGAAAAGCCTCCGCACTTCGGTGCGGAGGCTTTTTTGTCAGGATTTCGTCAGGATTCAGTCAGGAGTCGCAGGCAGCCGCAGGGCGGGACCCGAGGGCGTGCGTTGTGGTATTCTCCCCGACGCCCGAGAGGTCAGCCCTGATGCGGCGGGCCTTCATCTTCTGCAGTAACCCGTCCCTTCATGACCGACCTTTTCACCGCGCACCGAGGCGTCGACACGCAGACCGAGGAGAAGATCCTCGCACGCCTCTACGGCGAGCCGCTGGAGGAGTGTCCCGACGGGCTGTACATTCCACCCGAGGCGCTGCGCGTCTTTCTGGAGAGCTTCGAGGGACCGCTCGACCTGCTTCTCTACCTCATCCGCAAGCAGAAGTTCGACGTCATGGACATCCCGATGGCGGAGCTCACCGACCAGTACATGCGCTACGTGGATCTGGTGAGGGAGAGCGATCTGGAGCTGGCCGCAGCCTATCTCGTGATGTCCGCGACGCTCATGCAGATCAAGAGCAGGCTTCTGCTGCCTTCCGTGAGGACGGCCGAGGGGACGGAACCCGAGGATCCGAGGGCGGAACTCATGCGCCGTCTTGAGGAGTACGAGCGGATTCGTTCTGCGGCGCTCAAGCTGCAGGCCATGCCGAGGATAGACCGGGACTTCCGTGTCGCCGAGGCGGAGCGTTGCGTGCCCGTGGTGGCGCTCCAACCCGATGTGACGCCCGAGATGCTCGCATCGGCCTGGGCTGCCGTCGCCGCCCGTCTCAAGCTTCGGGACCGGCACAAGGTGAGCAGGCAGGAGCTTTCGGTGAGGGAGCACATGACGGCCCTTCTGAAGCGCCTGCAGACGGAGCCCTTCGTGACGCTGGAGGGGCTCTGGAACGGCACCCGAGACCGCGAGACGATGACCGTGTGGTTCCTGGCGCTCCTCGAGCTTGCCAAGGAGGGAATGATCATCCTCACTCAGGGAGCGCCCTACGCGCCGCTCTACGCCACGCTGCCCGAGGATGCGGGCACGCTTGAGCTTCGTTGCCCCGATCCCGATCCGCTCGTGCTGACGAGCTGAGACGGTGAACGGACAAAACAAAACCCCGCCGGGCGGAGAGCCTGACGGGGTTTTTGTCTTTGCCTGAGCGTGGAGGCTGTTTAGGCTTCTCCGCCGAGGAGAGCGCGCTTGGCGGCGGCCTTTTCATCCTGCTCCTTGAGGATGATTTCGGCACGGGCGAAGGCGAACTCCATGTTCGGCACGAGGTTTGCACCGAGACGCTGGGCGATGTTGGTGCGCTTGAGCTGGGCGAGCGGGTGGCCGGAGGCGCCCGCAATGATCAGCTCGTGGTTGTGGCGGTGCAGGGCGCGTGCATAGACTTCGATCTGGTCCATCGCGGAGTTGTCGATGTTGAGCAGGTCGGTGAAGTCAAGGATCACGATGCGGGCTGCGGAGGCCGACGTGATGCGGGCCGGATCGGTCACGTGCTCGAGCTTGGAGACGGAGCCGAAGAAGAGGGCGCCCTTGATGTGCCAGGCCTCGACCGTGTCGGGCACGTTGAACGGAAGCGTGACGGGTTCGACGACCGTCAGGTTGTTCATGCGCATCAGGAAGAAGACGCAGGCAACGACGAGGCCGAACTGGACGGCGACCGTCAGGTCGAAGATCACGGTCAGGAAGAACGTGATGAGAAGCGTCGCCTTGTAGGAGAGCGTCATCGAGCGCAGGCGCAGGAACTCGCGCCAGTTGCCCATGTTCCAGGCCACGAAGACGAGGATGGCGGCAAGCGCGCAGAGCGGGATGTTGCTCGCAAGCGGGGCGGCGGCGAGGATTACGACGAGAAGCGTGATGGCGTGGACCATGCCCGCGACGGGCGAGAAGGCGCCGGACTTGATGTTCGTGACGGTACGGGCGATTGTGCCGGTGGCGGGGATGCCGCCGAAGAACGGAACGATCATGTTGGCGACGCCCTGGCCCATCAGTTCCTGATTGGGGTCGTGGCGGTCGTCGGTCATCGTGTCGGCCACGCGGGCGCACAGCAGGCTTTCAATGGAACCGAGCACGGCGATCGTGATCATCGGGCCGAGAAGCTGCTTGGCGGTGTCCCACTCGAGGTCGGGGATCTGCAGGCTCGGGAGGGACTGCGGAATGCCGCCGAACTTGGAGCCGATCGTTTCGACGGGAAGGCCGAAGACCGTGACGATGATCGTGGAGAGCACGAGGACGACGACGGTGCCGGGCAGGTGGGCGAGCCAGCGCTTCCACTGCGGGCCGCTCATCTGATAGCCCTTGGGCCAGAACTTGACGATGAGGAAGCTCGCAAGCGCAAGGCCGAAGGCCCACGGATTGATCGTGCCGATGTTGTTGATGATCGTGTTGACCTGGCCGAAGAAGTCGGCGGGCATCTTGGCGACGGTGAGGCCGAGGAAGTCCTTGACCTGCTGCAGGCCGATCATGACCGCAATGCCGTTCGTGAAGCCGATCACGATCGATACGGGGATGAACTTGATGAAGCCGCCGATCTTGAAGAGGCCCATCAGGAAGAGGATGACGCCTGAGCCGAGCGTGGCGAGCATGAGGTTGCTCAAGCCGTACTGTGCGATGATGCCGTAGATGATGACGACGAAGGCGCCGGCGGGACCGCCGATCTGGACGCGGCAGCCGCCGAGAAGCGAGATGAGGAAGCCAGCGATGATGGCGGTGTAGAGGCCCGATTCGGGCGGCACGCCGGAGGCGATGCCGAAGGCCATGGCGAGCGGCAGGGCCACCATGCCCACGGTGAGGCCGGCGGAGATGTCGCGCGACAGCATGCGGCTGTCGTATTCCTTCAGGCAGGTGAGGAGCACCGGATGGAATTTGGCCAGCGGCACGTGGTGCATGAATTCGCGGGCCATGTCTTTGAAGCTCATGTCGAAAACCGGATGAGGTGAGGGAAAAACGTCTAATTGTAAGAAAAGGCATCCTCCTTAGGAAGAGGATGCCTTTGCTCAATCGCAAGCAATGGCCAAAAAATTAGGTTCATCTCGGAAGTCCGTGGAACGCGGCCTTGACTTTTAAGAAAAAGTACTG
>ENA-OYWX01000212-OYWX01000212.1-human-gut-metagenome-genome-assembly--contig:-NODE-212-length-35073-cov-11.288766_pt1 | contig 35073 bp, 29 predicted proteins | sample MGYA00244815_ERZ653406 | MGnify/ENA primary metagenome ERZ653406 (study PRJEB26926, sample SAMN06165037) | human gut metagenome | biome: ENVO:00009003; feature: ENVO:2100002; material: ENVO:00002003...
ATGTTCAGTAATTTTGCGAATATTGCATATAAGTTGTGCATACGATATTTGTCTATTAAAAGTTTGGTCACCTTTAATTTGCTAAATATCAACAATATGCACAACTTTTTAAACATAAATCTTTTATAATTTAATTCCGCCAATAGGTAATCTATAAGATTTTTACTTTCGCAGTCCCATTTTGAAACAGCTCAAAGTGCCTAGCGCAAAATGTATACAGCCACTTGCCTTCACACCCGTCCAGCAATAAAAAAGTGAGGGCTACCCCTATCACTAGGAATAGCCTTCCAATCATTCTTTAAGAGAGAAATTAATTGAGAAAATTATTATTATTCATGATAACCAAACGGAGTTTCCTGATTGGTTACAACGATTACATTCTTCGTATTACCTACCTGAGTCAGTGTCATCTTAGTCGGATTAATTGGATCATCAGCAGTAACTGTAAATGTAACACCACCGTCCTGGTATGCAATCGGACGAACCACAGTATTAAATCCGGCTTTCCACAAATCAAGTCCTGTCTGGTCAAATTTACCAGGCAAGTTCAGGTTAATCTGATTGTCAGACAAAACAGTCGTTTCCAAAAGCGTTACTCCATAATAAGATCCATAAGCAATGTTTACAGCATTATCTGCATAGAAATAACTACCAAGAATCAAATAATCCAAAGAATTATTACCCGAAATATTGCTGCTCATCTTCTCCAATCCAGAAGTCACATAACTCTGTCCGTATGAACTCATACCGTCGTAAGTAACAAACCACGGACCACCGTTGGCAAATAACAATGCCGGAGGAGTAGTTTCACCGCTCAATACAGCTTTTCCATCTTCAGACTTCCAAGTACCAGAAGCACTATCGTAAACCAATTTCGATACTTCCATTCCACCCAATGTAATCGGGCTGTAGAATTCCATACCTTCCTTGGTCTGAATGTATGAAAAGACCTCTGTTACATTCTCACCGTCAACTTCATGCGAGATAGCCAGTGTTCGATATGATTTTGTTACGTCATATTTCTCACCATCAGCAGCATAAGAGAAAAGTACATAATTTACTTTTTGCTCAGCTTCCTCGATATCAGTGAGATATGCTTCCCAAGTTTCATTTTCCGGCATCGGAGTCATGGTAATGGTATTACCAGTCTTTTTACCTTTCAATACAACCTGTTCCGGAGTGGCCGACTGAATAGTAAATTCATAGTCACCTTCCATACCGAGTCCTGTAGCACCTACATCCGAGGCCGGATCAGAGAAGAAGTGGAAAATTTCATTATAAGTATCTACAGTCAGTGTAGGACCAGCCTGTTCTTTCAAACGGTAAAGACTTGTCGACTTAGCACTGGGATCAGCGATATCAGCACTTACCGTTACTTCACCTTCTGCAGTAAACGACATCAACACGTTATATCCGCCAAAACTCTGCTGAGAAGAAGGATAATATTTCATCAACCATCCGTTCGGTGCCTCAACCAAAATTTTCCGGGCGTTTTCCATCGCTTCCTCCACACGGTTCGAAGCCGATTCACCGAACAAGTTTTCCGTTTCTGAAGTACAGCCCGCCAGCAAGAACGAACTGATCAGAGTAAAAATATATAATAACTTTTTCATACTCATTCCGTTTTTATCATTTTAATGTTGTCCAATCCATTTCCAGTATATGCGACTGGCGTTCCTGCACTTCTTCATGCAAAGCCTGAATATCAATTCCCCAAGAGTCACTCAGATATTCGGTAACCATATCCAGTTTTTCCTGAATCAATGCGCCACCTACTGTTCCGGCCTGGCTCATGATGTTCTGCCATTCAGCGTCCGATTTTACCACGTAGTTTGCAATGGTTTCTACAAAGTCTTCATCCGGTTTGCTGGAACCATAGGCGGTTACGAAACCGTCTTTACGTGCATCAGCGTCCTGAATGTTCACCCAACCTTCACCCGAATACTTACCGGCAGTAATGTCATTAAAGTCTGTAGAGTAATTCTTTGTCTGATGCAGGATATGAGCAAACTCATGGTGCATGGTCTTGAAGTACCATTCATTCAACACATCTATATTCGGATTTTCGACATCCAGTCCGTTTACGTTGAACAACGTAATCTTCATACCGCCTTCCGCAGTACCCAATACAATGGAACCGCTGGCTGCGTTATATTCCGGTGAACCTACAAAGTGCATGATTTTCGGACAGTAAGTAGGAAGAAACTCCGGAGCAGCCAGTTTGGCATACACTTCCAGCCACAGGTATTTCACCATCTGCGCCAAAGCAATCGACTTGTTGTAATCGGCTGGTATCACGTTATAGTCCATATCCGATTCGATATCCTCAAAACGATACTTCAAGTCGATATTATATGGAGTTGTATAGTTCGTAAGAATCCATTTATCAAACTCATTGCGCTGAGGAGCCGTCGTATCAAAAATGCTATCAGGAGACAAATCGTCTTCGCTGCATGAGGTAGCAGTACACATGGCTACCAATATCAAAAATAAGTATTTTATCTTTTTCATAACAACTATCATTTTAAAGTTCATTTATCGAGGATTAGCCTCCAGACCAGCTTCTATAACATCTTGTGGCAACTGGAATGCGCGACGCGGATCATCTTTTGTCAATACGATCGGGTCCATACCATCACGGTTATGAGTAATTTCAATACCGTAGCGTTTTACATCCATCCAGCGTGAACCGTCGTGAATAGTTTCAATACGGCGCATCTGCAACACACAGTGGATCATATTTTCCTGTTTCTTGTTTACAAACGAGAAGCAAGGATTCAGGTGTTTCTTCACTGTACGTTTGGTTTCATCGGTTACAGGTATCGGTGTATATCCCACACTTTCATAGAAGTCTACAATTTTATCTTCTGTCAGTGTTTCCGGATATCCGTATCTTCCGTCACCCTTCGATGCATCCAGCCATTCGTTCATATATTCTACAGCAGTAGCATAGTCAGGCTGAGCCTTCAGAATATTAGCCTCGATGCAGCAAAGCAATGTTTCGTTGGTACTGAACGGAACGATTACAGCGTGACGCCAACCGATACCGTTTACCTTATCTGTATACTCAAAGTACATACGATACTTGAAGAAACACAACTTCTGTTCCATACCGTTCAGGCTGGCATAAAACAACGTATTGGGGTTCCATGGAGCATCTGCCCAGAGTGTTTCGTAAGTGGTTACGGTACGGTTCATGCCATAACGTTTTGCCATGTTGTAAGGACCATAAATATAAGGCCATGAACTGTAAATCGGAGTAATCAGCAAGTTAGCGTCTACCGAAGCAGAGATATACGCATCGCCTCTTTCATCTATATTAGTGATAGAACCCAGATCGGCCTGCAGCTGGCGCAGTGATCTTGCCGGATTTGTACCCAAAACAGCCTTACCATATTCCAGCACCTTTTCATAGTTTGATTTATCTTCTTTTACATAGAACAGGTAGAAACGTGCGGCAAAAGCATTGGCAGCCTTCTTGTTGAAATGATATTTAGGCACTGAATATAAATTGTCATTAATCAGCGAAAGTCCTTCCAGCAAATCAGCCTCAATATGCTGATAAGTTTCTTCCAGTGTACCTCTGGTATATTCAGGAGCTACTTCTGTTTCCGGTTTCGTAGCGTAAGGAATACCCAATTTTTCCGCAGCGGTAGCCGGATCGTAAGCTTCACAGAAGATATTAGCCAAGACAAAATGTGCATATGCACGGCACAACAGCGCTTCACCTTTCTGAGCGTTCAGCGAAGCCGGATTTCCCATCTGTTCGATAGCCTGCAGTGCATGGTTTGCCGAAGCAATCGCCATATAAAGTCCGTTCCACATTCCCTGCGGAGAGTCCTGACTCGTATCTGTCTTGATATCACTCCACAGATAGGCATCCTGTTCCTGCTGGAACTCAAAGCCATACATTTCACCGTTGTCAGCCGTATTGTCCGAAGCCTGCTCAAACATCATTATCGGATAATAGTTAGGATAAGCCGAAACCAGCAGACTGGTAACCTTCGACTCCGTATCAATTTCTGCACGATTATCTGGCACTGTATCCAGGAAATCGCTACACGAAGCGAAAGCCCACGCCATCAATAAAGCAGCACTGTATGTTTTTATATTTTTCATCATAATTTTCTCTTTTAAATCAAATTAAATACCCAATCTCAAAGTCAAAGTAAACTGCTTAGGAACAGGAGCAGCCACACCACCGGTGTTGAAGAATTCCGGATCCTGACCGTTCAGCTTCTTGTCGGCATAAATCAGGAACAGGTTGGTTGCCTGAAGTTTCAGTGACAGGTTGCTCAGTTTCATACGGCTGGCCAGTGATTTCGGGAAATCATAGTTCAGTGAAATTTCCTTCATACGGATGAAGTCACCTTTAGCAATACGTTCTGTAGAGTAGTTGTATGCATTGTATGCGCGGCTCAACTGAGAATCCTGACGGTTCATACGTGTATCGGCGATAACCGGTATGTTGGTAATATTTTCGTCACCCGGCTTAGTCCAGCGGTTTACAAACTCTTTCGGTGTTGCATCCAAGTCAGTATATTCATTGCTGAATACCGGATCCAGACGGATTACATTTCCGAATGAGTAAGTGATAAATACATTCAACTTAAAGTTCTTGTAGGTAAATACGTTACCGAAACTACCGGTAATAGTCGGATCGGTCGGACCTTCGTAAACCAGATGATCTTTAACGTTACGTTCCTGGAAGTTGATGTCACTTACAGTCACTTCACCTTTTTCATTGATGAATGTCGGGAGACCTTGTCCGTTCAGTCCCTGGAAGTCCATAGAGAACAGTGAACGTACCGGATAACCTTCCAGAGCAAAACCTGTACCTGCAATCAGGTCGATAACACGTGAGTTAGCATCCAGTTCGGTAACTTCGTTCTTCGCGTTAGAGAAGATAAAGTCGGTATTCCATTTGAAGTCGCGTGTTACAATGTTTCTTGTAGACAATGTAAATTCCACACCGTGTGACTTCATGCTGGCAACATTGGCATATTTTGAAATCTGTCCACCTACACCCATTGTGTTGATGATACCGATCAAGTCGTAGTTGTTACGCTTGTACCAGTCCATAGCCAGATTGATGCGGTTATCCAGGAAACCGATTTCAGCACCGACATTCAACTCATGTTTCTTTTCGTAAGTCAGCTCACTGTTTTCCAGTTCTGTAATCTGAAGTCCGGATTCACTTACACTGGCAAACGGGCGGTAAGAGTTATAACTGTTGACGATTACGCGTGAGTTAGAAACCTCAGCCGGACCACGGTCGGCAGTCAGTGAGTAAGAAGCCTTCAGAGTCAGGTTAGACAAGGCCGGTCTCAGGTTTTCAAACCAGCTTTCTTCGTGTACGTTCCATGCACCCGAAACGTTCCATGTAGGAAGCCAGCGTGCCGAACGGCTCTTACCCAGCTTGTTAGAACCTTCATAACGGACTGTACCGTTTATTGTATATTTACCTTTCCATGAATAAGTAGCTGTACTGAAGAAAGCCACGTCACGAGAGCGGGTTGTAGACACACCGTAGTAAGCAGCATTTTCCTCATTACCCTGTTTGAAGTACAGATAGTCGTAAGAAGGAAGCATACCCATATCATACTGCAAACCTACACCCTGAAACCAAGTCTGTGTACGGTCGGTAGCGTTCAACTCCATACCACCGAAGAAGTTGAAGATATGGTTTTCATTAAATACATCATTGTAGCTGGCAGTAGCACGGAAGTCGTAGCTGTTCATGCCATATTTAGTTTCACGGTAGAAACCTCCCACCGGAAGAACCGATACCGGCAATGCGTTCGATACATCCGGGTCAGTATACAACCACGGGTTAGCGTCACGGATAGTAGCATCATCCATTGCACGGTAAGCCCATGCCTGGTTAGAATAGTCAGTAATCTTGTGAGCCTGAGTAGTAGTAGAATACTTGTAAGCGCCCAGCACACTCAGTTCTACCTTATTGATAGGTTTGTATTTCAATTCACCCTGGAATTTCATATCTACTACATCCAGATCCATATAGTTATTGTCCAGTTCATGCAAGATATTGAACGGCGCATAGTTACGTACGTAGTATTCATTCGGGTCGAGTGCACGTGAAGTATTCAGCGCGTAAGAATACGGGTTGATATCGAAGTCACGTTTTACTTCACCACTTATAGGGTCCAGATTCGAGCTTAACGAACCCGGTGCACGCTGTTTACGGTAAGAAGCGTTACCGATCAGGTTCAATGAAACTTTCTTGGTAATGTTATACAAAGCGTTCAGGTTGGCAGTGTAACGCTGTACCTTGCTCTGTTTGGTCCATCCCGGGTCGTTCATCACACTCAGTGAAGTATAGTACGAAGCCTTTTCAGTACCACTTGTCATACTGATTGCATGGTTCTGCGAAATGCTGTTGTTGAACAAAACATCAAACCAGTCTGTATTTCTGTATTCAGCCTCACGCAGATAAGCATTTCTTGCTTCCGGAGTGTTTGGCATGCCAAATCCTGTGTTTGCGTCGTAACTGTTGATCAAATGATACATCTTACCATATACACCACTGTTAGAAGCACGGTATACATCGGCAAATGTCAGGTAACCGTTGCTTTCCAGTGTCTTGTATACGTCCATCTGCTCCTGAGAGTTCATGATGTTGAAGTTACGGTAGTTCGGTTTCATACGCATGGTGAATTCACCTGTATAGCTGATCTTGTTAGAACCTGCCTTACCTTTCTTGGTAGTAACGACAATCACACCCGCCATGGCACGAGCACCATAGATAGAAGTAGCCGAACCATCCTTCAGGATCTGGAAGTTTTCGATATCGTCAGCATTCAAACCAGAGATAGCCGAACTGATCAGTGTAACGGCATCACCCGAAGACAAATCGTCAGCACCTACTTCCGTTACATCCTCCATGATGACACCATCTACTACCCACAACGGTTTAGAGCTACCGTAGATAGATGTGGCACCACGTACACGGATTTTCGGAGCTGTACCGAAAGTACCTGATACGTTCTGAACCGATACACCGGCTGCACGTCCTTCCAGGGCACGGCTGATTTCCGGCACACCGTCAAGTTTAGAGTCTTCGGCAGATATTTTTGTTGACGCACCTGTAAATAATCGCTTGTCCATACGCTGCATACCGGTAACTACGACTTCATCCAGAACTTCTGTATCCGATTCCAGTACCACCTTCATATTATTTTGGGCAGCTACTGTCTGCGATTTCATACCGATATAGCTGATTTCAAGTTTATCCCCCTTGTTAACTTTCAGTATAAACTTTCCGTCGATATCCGTAATTGTACCATTAGAAGTTCCCTTAACCAAAATAGAAGCTCCCACGACAGGCATGTCATCCTCCGCAGACATCACGACACCTGTCACTTGTACAGCCTGAGCTATCGCCAGACTTATGCCTATTAACAAAAAGGCACAAAAAAGTGTAATTCGCTTTTTCATATTCTAATAAAATTTTAATAACGGACGCAAATATACATATCATTTCATTAAAAAATAAAAAATTAAAGCAAAATACATAAATATTCTTGCATATTCTATAAATTATCAAATAGACAGTTTTAGCTTTATTTTTTACCATAAACACCAATATCTTGCTAACACATTGAACACTTTTATACCCTTTTCGAGAATTTATGGATAAAACCATATAAAAACAAACAATAACAAACATTCAAAAAAATAAGGGACTCCTTAAAAGAGCCCCTTACCACAAATCACTATAAACCAAATATTTACACAAGCGTTAAAACTCAATAACACATATATTTATTTTACATATTACATTTTGACAGTTTTTTAACACAAAAACATATCATCACAACACTGTACATAAATTTTCTTATAATTCCGTCCCAACATCAAAGCAGGGACACACCTTCGTCCACTCTTCCGGTTCTATCACCCCGTCACCGTTCAGGTCCGGACTCAGGTCGCGATGTCCTACTATCCGGCGTGTCTGGAAGTCCATGGCAAGCACTCTCACCAGCACCCTGAGCGAACGCTTCTGAAGTTCCGTACGTGTGTCGGCAGGACGTCCCTGCTCGTCCAGTCCTCCTTCGTAACACACACCGATACTGTGCTGGTTATATCCTTTGGCGTGCGCTCCGGGACGGTCTACCGGACGCATCGTACATATTTCTCCGTCGCGCCTTACATAATAATGATACCCGCATCCGTCGAACCCGCGCTGCCGGTGCATTTCATCCAGCTGGCGGGGCGAGAGCGGAACATCCGCTCTCGTTGCCGAACAATGAATGACAATCATGTCAATCTTTCTCATCACACCCTCCTTTCCTTCCGGTCAGTATGCAATACAGACACTTGATTATCCTGATCAGAATCCATTTTACCTTTCCAGTCATACATTCCTCCTTGTTTTTTATATTTCACATCTGTCCGCATCTCCCTTCCGGAGTCTTACTCCTCTTTTTTAGGCTTTACAGGCACACGTTCGTAGTTCAGCGAAGTCAGAATGTCCGACAAATCGGCTCCCGGACGGAAGTTGATATGCGCCTTCTTTATCAGTCCGGTGTGATATTCTTCCTCCGTGACACTACCCTCACCGTTCAGACCGATCTGAAACGAACCCAGGTCGCCCAGACGCACGATTTCTCCGGCACACAGACCGTCACGCATCACCGTACCCAGCGAAATCAGCACCGCCATCGTATCAGCACGTGTCACCGTACACATCTGCTGAATACGGTCCGCCATTTCACGGATTCCCATCTCGCCGCGTGCCTGTGCCAGGGCATAATATTTGGCACTACCTTCCAGATCATTAGGTTTCTTTCTTGCTACTACCGAATAAGTCACTGCTCTTTCCATAATCTTTTTACTTTTTAAATGATTAAAACGAATACCTGTTGAAAGCTTTCAATCTCTTTTCTGTATCACAAAGATACATACCCAGTTCCTGGCAGTGTCCGTCACCGTCCGCCTACAGGATTGCATTGTTACGATAAAAATAAAAAAGCCACAGGCCGTACAGCTCGACGCCTGCCGGTGGAAACCGTCTGCGTAAATGCTGTACAGCCTGTGGAACCTCTCTGTTACCGCACCTGTCAGTTGGCGCGGCTCAGTTTGATATTGTCGATAAACCAGCGGCGATATACACTGCTGCCCGAAGTAGCGGCAGTTTCACCCCATGCATCCGACTTGATGGTGATGCGTGTATCTTTCGTGATGGAAACACCCTCCAGTACCACATCGGCATGCAGCCATTCCAGTTTGTCTACCTCATTCACAAAGTTATGTCCTATCGGATCCAGTCCGACTGTCTCGCTGCCGTTGGTCACGGTGATGATCAGCTGTACCGGGTCGAACTTTCTCGTACCGCCCACCATCGGCGCCCAGTCGAACGAAAGCATTACCTTCTCGCCTGACGGTATGCCGTCTACAGCCGGCAGTGTCAGTCCTGCCTGATAGTCTGCCTTACCGAACTTCAGGTAACATTTCTGCAGGTAGATAGAAGCACCGCGACTTTCTTCCAGTCCGTATCCGTGAGCCAGCAACGCTTCGGCAGCCGTCTGTCCCTCGTCGTTCTTCGCACTGTAAATCTGCGGAGCAGTACCCGATCCGTCGTTTTCCACTGTCTGTCCGGCGCCACTGTTCTCTGCCCAGGGCAACAGCCACTCAAAGTCTTCCGAGAAATAGATCACCTCTACCACACCCTTGTCTTCGATGCGTGCGGCCTGTATGCGCAGTGCAGGAGCAGCCACTCCGTCGAAGTAGCCGTACACCGTCACCTTGTGACCGTTCAGGGCTGCCAGATTCAAGCTTTCGGGCGCGTCGATGATAGACACCGAGTTCACCGCACCGTCTATCGTCACATTGTTACCGCTCAGCACACCGCTTGCCGAAATCCATTCACGGCTATCCGATGTGTAACTGTCCACTTCGGCAGTCACGTCGTGAGCTTCCGGATAACCGATATTATTGCCTTCCGATACCACACGTACCTCGTCGCATACCACGTAAGGCAAGGCGTGTGCGTCTGTGCCTTTCGAACCTTTCACCGCCACCTTGTCGCCCACGTTCACGGCAGTTGCAGTTTGCAGGAACATGTTTACAGCGTACTGTGCGTCGGTTACGATGCAGCCCGAAGCCGTCACCGCCGTAACCAGTGCTTCCGGAACCGAAACCACCGTTTCATCTTCCAGTGCCGGCAGTTCGTCCACTGTATACTCCTGACAGTCGCGGTACTTGTCGCCATCCTGCGAAACCACTACCTCCGCACGGCTTGCCAGCGTACAACCCTTGAATACGATTGTCGCCTTGCGCGGATTATCCTCCGCCCCGTCGCGCATGTTGTCAGTTACCGATACCGTCACATCCGTCGTACCGTTTCCTGTGGCAGGAGTCACCGTAATCCATTCGGGCAAGTCCTCCATCACCCAGTCGGCATCCGCATACACGGTAATCGTTTTCGGCTGTGCCCCTTCAGCCTCAAAGTCCAGGGCACTGGCACTTGCCAGTACAGCTTTCGAAAGCGTATTCTCCTCTTCGCTGCAACTGCCCAGAAGCGTTGCCGAGAGAAACAGCACCGAAGCCATGATATAATTGATCAGTTTCATATTTTTTACAGAGTTAATTTGTTTGTTTTGAAGTTGAAGGATCTTTCCAGAAAATCCCTGTTTCACCCCCGAAAAACCAACTAACGTTTCGAGAGATAGATTATTTATTTCATTCTCCGAAAAACCTGCTGATATTTCAAGAGATAAATTATTTATTTCATTCCCGAAAAACCGGCAGATATTTCAAGAGATAAATTATTTATTTCATTCCCGAAAAACCGGCAGATGTTTCAAGAGAGAGATTATTTATTCCATTCTCCGAAAAACCAACTGATGTTTCAAGAGATAGATTATTTATTTCATTTTTCCGAAAAACCTGCTGGCGTTTCGAGAGATCGATTATTTATTCCATTCCCGAAAAACCAACTGATATTTCGAGAGATCGATTATTTATTCCATTCCCGAAAAACCAGCTGATATTTCAAGAGAGATTAGCTGTTTTGTTTCAGAACAGAAGCTGAAGTTTAGAAACCCAGTCCGTCGCTCCATCCCGGATTCTGTGTCAGATTCGGGTTCAGCGAACGTTCGTTGATAGGAATCGGGTACAGATAGTCACGCTCCTCATTGAAACCGTTGCGCACGATATTCTTGTGAGAATACACATACCCGCTGTTGCTTCCTGTCAGCAGAATATCCTTGCCGATTTCGTACACCAGCACCCCGCTGCCGGCTTCCGGTTTCGCAGTACCTTTATTATATAAGATCACATCCGGATTACCGTCGCCGCTCAGGTCGTATTCACCCGCACCGGCGAAATACATACCGTAGATATCCTGATCGATGCAGGCTCCGGCTTTCCAGCGCACCAGGTCGTCGAAGCGGAAACCTTCCTGATTCAATTCAACGGCACGCTCGCGGCGGATTTCCAGAATCACACCCTTGTTGCTTCCCGAAACGTTGGGATAACCCGTTTCCTTAGCCGACAGATAACGGTCCGGATTGGCATTGGCAGCAGCCATGTTCAGGTGCGCGTCGTTCATACCTGCACGGTCACGCAACAGATTCACAGAGATATCCAAATCCTCCTGAGTCAGCGTACCCAGTTCCGCCTTTGCCTCGGCATAGTTCAGCAGCACTTCGGCATAACGGTACACAGGCAAGTCGTTCGTATTGCGGTCGTTGCGGTCTACCTGTCCGCCGGAAGCAGTCGGTTCCTGCACAAACTTGATCGGCTGGTAGCCAGTCACAGTAACCGAAAGGTCGGGAGGAAGCACCGTTGTTTCCCCGATACGGGTATATCCCGGTGTACGGATGCTCTGAGCCAGACGCGGGTCACGGTCCTTCGTTTCCTCCAGGAAGCTCATTTCCTGCCATCCCGGCTGGTCGGTAAAGCGGCTTCCGTCCTTCATCAGATACATATTCACCATCTTGCGTGTCAGTCCCGGACGCCCCTGAGTAGGAACCAGCGTATGTCCGTTGGCATTGTGATGGATAGCCAGACTGTAGTCGAACTTGATAGCCAGGATATATTCATCCGGATTCGCATCCTCGGCAGCGAAGAGATTCAGGTAGTCCGATTCCGGATGTCCGGTAGAGTACAGCTTGTACGGACCATCATTGATAATCTCGCCGGCAGCTTTGGCAGCCAGATCCAGGTAATACGTATAATCGTTGCCTTCCAGCTTCAGGTCGTGATACTTGCGGTACGTACCTTCGTACAGACAGAACTGTGCCTTCAGCGCCAGTGCCGCCCAGCGGTTCACACGGAACGGACTGCTCGACTCTTCCTCGCGTGCAGGAAGATTATCGATGGCATAGTCGATATCCTCTATCATCTTGGTCATCACCAGCTCACGCGAGTCACGCGGCTTGTACAGTGCCTCGTCGGCAGAACCCAGTTCCACGTCGTACCAGGGCACATCGCCGAAGCGTTTGACTTTCTCGAAATAGAAGAACGCACGGAAGAAGCGGGTCAGTGCCGTATATTTCACCACCGCATTCTCGTCGCTGCACTGATTCACATACGCCAGCAGGGTATTCATCTTGCGCAGGTCGGTCCATGTCCATCCCCCGCCCGAAGCAGGCACGGTACGGTTGTTTCCGCCCAGCATCTCGTCGGAAAGATTCTGCTGCACGTACAGGTCACTCTGGTCGTCGAAAGGGCTCTTGTCCGGCAGGTTGTTGTAAAACGAGTTACTGAAAAGCTGCAAGTCGCTCTCTGTCTTGAAATAGTCGTCCTGCGATATCTCGCTTTTAGGAGTCAGGTCGAGCAAACCGTCACACGAAGTCAACCCCATTGTCAGTACCAGTGCTGTAAATATATATTTTTTCATACGAATCTGTTCTTGGTTGTTTTATTCAATGAATTTCCGTTTAGAAAGTGATGTCTACACCAAACAGCAGCGTCTTCTGCCACGGATAGAAACTTTCGTTGTACGTATCGTTGCTGCGGCTGATGGCTCCTTCCGGATCCACATATTTGGTAATCTTCTTCAGCGGCGACCAGTAGCAGAGGTTCTCGCCCGAGAAGTAGAAACGTGCCTGACCGATACCGATTTTCTTTGTCAGGTTCACCGGAATGGTATATCCTACGGTCAGGTTCTTCAGACGCATGTAGCGGATGTTCTGCAAATAGCGGTCGTTCACCTTGCTCAGCGGACCGGAAGTCGACGAGTATGCCATCGGACGCGGGAAGTAAGCGTCCGTATTGTCTTCGGCCCACACCTTGTCCATGAAATCCTTCTGCAGGAAGGTCTGGTAAGGATAAGAGAACGGACCCCAGAACGACATCATGTGTCCGTGAGGATACCGGTAGTGGTTACCTGTTCCCTGGAAGAACACCGATACATCGAATCCGCACCAGCGTACACTGGCATTGATACCATACGACAGGCTGGGCAGTGAGTTACCCAATACCTTGCGGTCGCCCGGATCGGCTACATTGTTGCTGCCTATATCCACCATACCGTCACCGTCGAGGTCGACAAACTTCACGTCGCCGGCCTTCCAGCCTCCGGTCAGTCCGTCTACCATGTAACTCAGGTCTACCTCCTTGGCATACGCCTGTGCCTCCTCGTCGGTAGCAAACAGACCGTCGGTCACAAATCCCCGGATTTCTCCGATGCGCATGCCTTCGTAGTAATCCTTGGCAAATGTCTTGTCTTTATTGTCATACTTGGTAATGTAGCTTTTGTAGTTGCTCACGTTGAATCCCAGACTGTATTCCAGCGGACGTCCGGCCAGTTCGAACTGGTCTCTCCACGACATTGTCACTTCGTATCCCTTTGTCTGCAAGTCGGCTGTATTCATATCCGGTACACTGGCTCCATACACAGCCGGCAGTTCCACACCGTCGGTCAGCATGTTCAGTGTGTTGCGCACATATCCGTCTACGGTAATGTTCAGGCGGTTCTTCAGCATGGTCAGGTCGAAACCGAAGTCCCACTGCTGGCTGGTTTCCCAGGTCAGGTCCGATGCCACCGGCGCACCCAGTGTAGCATATTTCGCCATCGAGCTGCCCTCGCCGAACGTGAAACCGGCAAAGTCGTTTACCGAAATCAGACGCATGTATGTATAGTAAGAAGAAACATTCTGGTTACCCAGGCTACCAAACGAAGCACGCAGCTTCAGGTTGTCTACATATCCGCTCAGCGGCTTGAAGAACGGTTCTTCCGAGATACGCCATCCCACAGAACCCGAAGGGAAGAATCCCCAGCGGCTTCCGGCAGCAAAACGCGATGTACCGTCGTAGCGTCCGCTCGCCTCAAACAGGTAGCGTCCCTTGTAGTCGTAGTTCACACGGCCGAAGAAACCAGCCAGCGCATATTCGCTCTGTCCGCCGCCCACTTCGGTCAGCACTTCACCCTCGGCATTCTGTCCCACCAGGTCGAGGTCGTCCAGCGAAGTCGAAGTCAGGTTCTGTCCCGCAGCCGAAACATTCTTCAGATACATGCGTTCGTAGTTGAAACCAACCACTCCTGTCACGTGATGTGCTTTGCCGAATGTATCTTCGTAGTTGGCAAAAACGTTTGCCGAATAATAGTTGCGTGTGTTCACCGATTCACTCAGCTTGTTCAGACCGGCTCCGGTAGCATACGACAGCAGCGGTCCGTCCGGATATTCGCGGTAGAACAGGTTGTTCGAACGGTGTGTATTGCGTGTCTGGTACAGACGGTAGGTAAAGTCCCCCGTCAGACTCAGCTGTTTGATCGGTGTGATGACCAGTCGTGTAGTATTCGAGAAGTCGTTCGTGCGGTTCACGTTGCGGTGCGATCCCTCGCCCAGCATGATATGACGTCCGTTGCCCACCTTATAGTTCAGGTAAGGAGTACTGTACAGCCATGAGCCGTCGGGGTTCTTCATCGGGAAGCATGCCAGCGCGTGACGTCCGCTGTAACCGATGGTATCGTCGATGCTTCCGTTACCCTGAAAAGTATACTGCGAGCCATAGAACGAAGTATTGTTGCTCAGCGTAGCATAGCGGTTGATGGTAAAGTCAATCTTCGAACGCAGGTTATACTTGCGGTAGATATCCGGATTCATGTTCAGGATACCTTTCTGGTAATCGTATGCCCCGCTCACCAGGTATTTCACATCCTTCGTACCCCCGCTCAGCGAGATGCTGTGCTGCTGGGTAGGACGACGGTCGTTGTACATCATGTGCCACCAGTCGTAGTTGCCGTAGTACACCCACTGACGGCGACCGTTTCTTGTATCTTCCACTACCCACGGGCGGTCGGGGTTCTCCGTCTTGTCGTTCACACGGGCCAGCAGCTGCTGCATGTCGTAGTCGGTATAGTCCACGTAGTTCGTGCCGTTCTTCGCACGCCAGAAGGTGTTTACCGTATACACCGACCAGTAACCGGTTGTTTCGTAATCGGTAGTCGTGGTAGGAGCCTGCCATCCCAGACGGCCGCTGTAACGCACGGTAGCCTTTCCGTCCTGTGCCGATCCCGACTTGGTTGTGATCAGAATCACACCGAATGCCGCACGCGCACCGTATACTGCCGCAGCCGACGCATCCTTGATGACCGAGATAGACTCCACGTCGTTCGGGTTCACACGGTCCAGTTCACCCACCGCACCGTCTATCAGCACCAGCGGACCGGCACTGTTGATAGAAGTCGTACCACGCACGTTGATGCTGGGCGAGCTGCCCGGCACACCCGACGAGGTAGTGACATTCAGACCGGCTACCGAACCTTGCAGCATGTTTGCCAGCGACTGCGTCGCACGGTTCTCCAGCTTCTCGCTGCCCACCGTAGCCACGGCTCCCGTCAGGTTCACCTTCTTCTGCGTACCGTAACCGATAACCACCGCCTCATCCAGCATGATGGCATCTTCCTGCATATATACCACAATATTTTTCTGTCCCGGTTTCACCTTCACCTTTTCGGTAAGATAACCCACATAAGAGAAATTCAGAGTAGCCCCACCGGCAGGTATCTGAAGCTCGAAGGCTCCGTCTACATCAGTAATGCTTCCCTGGGCAGTTCCATCGATGACGATAGACACCCCGATAAGCGGTTCCTGCAAGGCATCCAGTACCTTACCCGATACTGTTCTGTTCTGCGCCGACAGCGTAGAGACACTGCCCGTCAGCAACAGCAACAGCAAAAAAACATACGAATTGAAAACTTTCATAAATAAATATTTAGTAAAACATTAAGTAGCTTGTCGGTGCATCCCCGTTCAGCGAGGCAGGTAAGCATCCGTCGAGAACGCCTTCGGACGCTGCATCCGCTCGGTCCATTCGTGTCCGAACTCATCGCGCACGGTGATGGTCAGATCCACGTCGGCATCCGCCGCCTTCACCTTGAAGAAATGCGTAAAGTTTTCGGTAATGAAGCTCGGTGTAGAGCTCAGTGTCGACGAGTTGAAACGCTTCACGCTCAGCGCTGCCACATGCAGCGGATCGTAAGCCCATACCTCCTCGGGAGCAAGCTTGTTGCCCTTCTCGTCGGTCACCGTCAGCGTCCAGCGCGGATTCCAGTTCCAGATGTTTATCAGCACCTCGTTGTCCTTGTTCACCGGATAAGCATCCACATAGCGCTGGAATTTCGCCTTGACCAAAGCCGGTACACCGGCCGGCATCTGCGGCACATCCGCCATCGAGAAATGCACATTGTTCAGGTCGTAGCTGCGGAACTGGTAATCCTCCGTCCATCCCGTAGCCTTGTATATCCATTCGATGTCCGTTCCGTTCACATCCCATACCGAGTATCCGCCCGGTGTTCCGTCGGGACTGATGTGCACACCCGGAGTAAGGTAGCCCGACCACCACCACGAAGCGCATATCGCACCCGCGTTATGTTCGTACACCTCGCGTCCGCCCGTTACGTCATCCTCCGGAGTCACGTTGAAACTCAGGTGCGTATGTCCGGTCACGAAATGCACCTTGTAGCCGTCCAGCACGTCCAGCAGCTGCGTAGTGTTCAGCACGTCATGGTCTATCTTGAAACCTTCCGTCTGCGACGGGTAGAACAGCTGTGCGTGCATCACCACTACCAGCGGTGTCGACTTGTCGACATATGCCAGATCCTTCGACAGCCAGCTCAGCTGTTCGGCCGACACACGCTTCTCGTAGTCGCGCGAGGTAGTGCCGTCGTAGTTGCCGCAATCGATGTCATCCAGCACCACGTAGTGCACCTTTCCGATGTTGAACGAATAATATGTCGGAGCGATATAATCCATGAAACGGCTTCCCGCCTCCTCGTCGCTCATAGCCTTGTAGTCGTAGTCATGATTTCCGATAGTATGGAAAATCTGAAGTCCCTTCACCTGATTGTTGATGGTATTCAGGTACTCAGGCAGCGCATAACTGTTCGAATACCAGTACAGGTCCCAGGTCATGTCGCCCAGCGTAATGGCATACATCTTTTCGTGCTGATGCAAGGCACGGTAGCTGTTCAGATCCTCGGTAAAGTCCATAAACTGTCCCAGGTCGCCCGTGCGGTTGGCCAGATGCATATCGCCCAGCATAAACACCTTATAATTATCCTGTCCTTCCACCTCAGTCAGCGAGAAGTCCACACGCTCCGTTGTAGCGGCGTCCCCCTTCATCATCTGGTAGAACCGAGGCAAGACTCCCTCGGCAGGAACTTCATATCCCGAAGGAACGGAGATAAACACATACCCCCATTTCTTTTCCGACTGAAGCTGGTAAATACCCCGTTCGTCGGTCACGCTCACCTCTACACCGTCCGATACCACAACACCCTGCACCGGACCGTCGGCTGTCGATACCACCCCGTACACCGTCGTTCCGGCATCCGGTGTGAAATCAATTCCCTTTACAATATTAATATAGGTAGTACCAATCTGTTTCTTGCGGTCACCACGCTTGACGAACACCCGGTACGTACCGCTTTCGCATCCGTCGGCAAGCTTTATGGTAAAACTGTTTTCCGAAACACTCACCAGCACACACGTATACGAGATTCCCCCTGTCGATTCCAGAATAATCACATCCGATTCCGCCGGCTTGTTACTCCCGGTCACCTGGAACGTATATTCCCCTCCCTTGGCCACTTCTATCAGCGAAGGGCATTCAAACTGTACCTCGAAGCTGCCTGCCACAGCCTCCGTCATTCCATCGTTGCTGCACGCCATCAGCGGCAAGACAGCAATCAGCAAAAACCAAAGTAAATACGCTGCAAATTTTTTCATTTTATTTTTAAATTGTAAATTTTCCCAACCTGTTCCTTACCTTTTCATTACCAGCTATCTACATGACAACCAGCGTTTTTCAAGCAATCAAAAATCCTTGATTTTCATTGCGCAAAATTAAAGGCAGCGTATTTCAAAACAGAAACGCGCATGTGGCAATCCTGTTTCAAAACGGTTAAGTTTCCGATGCAGCATACACACAAAAAACGGGGTGTGAATACCTGGCTATGTCTTTGTACGGCACAGCATATTGCCGGCAGATAAAATCAAAGCGCAGATGAAGCTAAAAAAGTTGTGGCACAGACTTCTAAACTCGAATGTTGAACAGCCCTACTGTTTGGCGGAATAAAAAATAATGCTTACCTTTGCAATACGAAAGTGCCCGTGCGAGCTTAGTCGTCGCATCTGCACTATAAAAAGGAATTAGAGAAGTCTCAGTCATTACGACTGGGACTTCTTGCTTTTAACAGTCATATCATCCTCAGAAAGTTTCTTTCAATCTATTCTTTCCTCATCCGATTCTGAAAAAGCGTCCAGACCTCTAGTGTTAAGTTTCCGATGCAGCATACACACAAAAAACGGGGTGTGAACCACGCCGCGATGCCGCAAACGTGAGGCTCACACCCCGTGTCAGTCAGAACAGAATATGATACAGCCTCATACCAGCGCCCCTCCGTGACGGTGACAATACTCAGCTATATCGTCCACCATCGAAGCAAACGACTGAGTATGCACATAATCATAATGGCGATCGATAAAATCAATCCCTTTGAAACGACTCAGGTAATTGAATGCCTGCTTCATCGAAAGTCCGTATTTACGTCCGAACTCCCTGATGAAAATAATCGTCCACTCCATTTTATCCTTTATATCATAATCCATATCTACAGCTGTTGATGATACATATGCAAATATAATGATTTTACTCATTCTTTCCTCATCCGATTCTGAAAAAGCGTCCAGGCCTCCGCCGTTAAGTTTCCGATGCAGCATACACACAAAAAACGGGGTGTGAACCACGCCGCGATGCCGCAAACGTAAGGTTCACACCCCGTGCAAGTATATATCATAGTTTCTTAATCTTACGGCTCCCCCAGTCCCCGCACGATCACCTCCACCTCCGGCTTGAGGAAAAACTTGCGGTGTATAAGCAACAAACCAGCAAGAACAAAAAATACCCCCAAAATGCTAACTATAGTATGTTGAATTTCAATCTAAGCCTACATATTTTTGTAAAAAAACATACTATGAGTAGCAATTCCATTCTAGAAATATTCGGCAGAAATGTCCAGAAGTACCGAAAAGAGCAACACCTTTCGCAAGAAAAACTTGCGGAATATGCCGGACTTCACCGTACCTATATAGGAATGATAGAGCGTGCAGAAAAAAACATAACTCTTGTCAATATAGAAAAAATAGCAAAAGCATTAAATATTAATCTAACTAAACTACTAGAAAACAATGAATAAAAAACAAGAAGAAGGTATTGACAGAAACCGGCATCCCGAATTTCAAAAATACACAGAAGCCATTGTTTCAGCTCCCGAATATGAAGGGCTTTATTTTGAAAGAAAAAAAGACATGCAGATTAAATGGGTTGCCACCAAGAGGTCTTCCGCCGGACAGAAACGTCTGGCATGGTGGAACAAGAAATGCGAGGAACTGGGTATTCCCGTAAAATCCGGAAACTATGCCGTTGCAGCCAGGGAGATACATCCTACAAAAAAACATGTATGCCAGATCTGTGGAAAGGCGCTCAGCATATATTATGAATACCCCACTAAGCAAACGCTTTCCAGAATCAACCAGAAACTCGGCACCAAGCTGAAGCAGACAGATTATACCATAAAGGAAATAATAGAACAGTTTTGCAAGAATACCAACGATCTGCAAAACATAGCCCACATATTCAAGGTAAAATATTTCACAGATGCAGCCGACCTGATCCGGCAAATATATGATACACATGTAGCCAAGTGTTCAGGCAAACTCTCTCCGGGAGCCATGTCAAATTGTCCGGACCGTTTCGACGGCTACCATTCCGACGGACTGTGCTGCCGGCAGTTTACCGACAAGGGCAGACATACAGACAACATGAAAACCTATGTGCAGGACCGGCGTGCTTATGAAGAATGGTCCGACGGCAACTATAACCTGGCCAACAGACTGATGGGAGAATACCAGAAAGCTCCAAAGTGCACATGTCCGGTCTGCGGAGAAACAGCTAAAATGACAGCCGACCATATAGGTCCGATTTCACTCGGATTCTGCCACAGTACGAACTTTGCTCCTATGTGCAAAGCGTGCAACAGTGCGAAAAACAATCGCCTTTCCTTGTCGGATGTCCGTAAACTGCTGACACTGGAGGCAGACGGCAATCAGGTGGTAAGCTGGCATTCCCAATATATCTGGGACAAGTACAAAAATACTATCACTTCCGATGAAGATGCCCGGAAACTCAGTTCCCTCATGTTGAAATGCCACCAGAACGTATTGAAACTGTTCTCCCTTATTTACAAAAAAGGAGGGGAAGAATTTCTCCAGACTTATCTGCATCCTGAATACTCCATGTACGACTACCGTTTTTCGGATTTCAATCCGCTGGAACTCGATAAACTGAAGATACACGAAAGCCCTATCGAAAATGAAAACAAGCGGAAAAATCAGGAAAGATACCTGCGCATTGCTTTCGAAAGTCTGGAAAAATTTGACATGAAGGAAAACCGTAAAGTGACATTTTACACAGACCAGTTTCCCCAAGAAACAGCTGCCGTCATACAGAGCATCAAAGCCAGAAATTTCACACAAGCCGACCAGGAAGTCAGGAAACTCATCGCACTTCTGTGCGACAAGATTATTACTTCCGAGTCAGAGTAGATTATAAAACTCTTCGAAAGTCAACTCTCCATACATGAGCCTGTCGTAAGCCGATGCCTGCACAGGCTCATAATCCATTTCCAGACTTCCTCCCCCGTTTTCCAGTTCCGGCAGCGAACCGATAGCATCTCTCACCGTAATGGCTACGGGCAAGTTCCACATATTCGGTGTCTTGACAGATGGCATGTAAAACAAAGGCGACGGCTGAGGTATGGAAATCTCTTCCAGTGAACCGATGATGAAAACCCGCTTTCTACGCTGCGGCACACCAAATTCCTCGGCATTCAACTTGATGGGTACATTTACATGATAACCGATTTCAGTAAAAGCCTCAATAATTTCTTTAATGGCATCCCCCTTACGCATAGTCAGAATACCTGGCACATTCTCCATAACGAAAAATTCCGGCCTCAGCCGGTTTACCATTTCAACAAAATCCTTGAACAACTGGTTTCTCTTGTCGTTCGGATCTCTCCAGCCCGCATACGAAAATCCCTGACAGGGCGGACCACCAACAACCACATTAACCGGTGTATTTCCGCAAGCTTCCATAATGCGCGCCTTGGTTTCCTCCTGGGTAATATCTCCCAAAATAAAATTCTCAGCCGGTGCATACTGCGAGTGATTATATCGGTTGGTAGCCATGATGCTCTTGTCTATTTCATTTGCAGCTATCAGCTGGAATCCGCTCATAATGAATCCTTCCGACATACCTCCGCATCCGGCAAACAAATCCACAAAATTCATTCCTCTTAAATGAGGCATGATCAGTGAAGCGACGAACCTGGCCAGCAAAGGAGGCACAGCGTTTCCTATCTGCTTGTACTGTGAAGCATTAGAACCCTGAAAGATAAAACTGTCGGGAAACGACTGAAGCCTTGCCGCCTCCCTGTTGGAAAGCACACGACATTGCGAAGGGTGCAGATTGCACCCGTTCCCTACCCGATTGAAATAAGTGGCGATCGTATAGCTTGGCTTGTCCCAGCACAACCTGCCGTAATAAGTAGTCCGTCCTCCGGTTTCCCTTATTTTATCCAGACGAGTATCCGATATGCTCAGAGGAATATCCTGCCAGTTTCCACCTTCAGGAATGTGAGGGGCTATTTCCGCCTCATGTTTCCCCATCTTAAACACAACATGATTATATAATTTCATCGTACTATCCAGTTTATCTCTTCCGGTGTCAAACCATACAGTTCGCCTACATACCTGTCCAGTTCCTCCTGCGAAGAATAAGTAAAGTTTTCATCCACTCTGTTCAGATCAACTACCGGCAAATCGTCTATTTCGTAGTTATTTATATGATTATTAGAGCTGGTCACCTTAAATCTCCAGTTCAACAAGCTGCTGTTCAGCAAAATATACATCTTCTTCAAGACTATTTCTTCGGCCGATATATAATTGCAACTATTTCCCAATATATCATTTTCCTCACAATACACAAACCTCAGCCTCCGCGATATTCCCATATTGGAAACCTGCTGACAGACCAGCCTCCTTCTGCCAAAATCACATTTCAGAAATTCAGCCGAACGAGTTCCAAGAAACTCGCCCTTCACATATTCGTGATTGATATCCTCAATATCGTTGTCAGCAATCATATTTCCCCGTACCAACCGGTAGGGAGTCTGCTCTTGTGTTATAAACTGCTTATATAAAGTGAGATCCAGTTCCCCCCTTCTGTTCCGTATTTCAGGATATTCCTTCAGCTTCCGTACCTGTGACAGCTTCTCCAGAATCTCCCATCCCCTATCCGACATCAGAGGTATCTCCATATTTTCCCCGAAAATCTTCCGCACACTTCCGATTTCTACTCCAAAACATTTCCCGTCCACTTCCACATTTATCCTGCCGGTAATACCGTATCGCTGCAGGTAAAATATATTAGTCGACTGCGTTACATTGTCAAACAGCGGAATGCTTTCTCTAAAGTATTTTATTTCACAGACCTTGTTCTTTTCCAACAAAAATTTCCGCAATTTTGTTGTTGACAAATCCGCAAATAATGTAGAAGGGCATATTACTCCCAAATAACCATTCCGCTTAAGCATCCGTATCATCTTTTCAATGGAGAGCTGATACAGATTCAACATTCCCTCCAGCGCATAATGATAAGCACCCGAAGTTCTGAACCAGGACACCCACATTAAAATCCGGTCAGCTTTATTTCCCGAAATCTTCTTCTTGTCCGGTTTCAGAACCAGATAAGGAGGATTTGAAACAATCACATCAAATCCTCCGTTTACCTTTCCCTCAAAATCAGAGTTTTTCAACGGACATTCATCAGAAAACATTATATTCTCCTGTATCAGTGCATTTCTCCGAATAATATTTCCACATATTTTTTCTATGTCCGAAACAGAAGGTTCTTTCAGCCTTGCCAAGGCCTTCATACGAGTAATCGCTACAGCTACAGGGTCTATATCCACAGCAAAAATATTATTCAAAATACTTTTTTCCGGTGGTATAGCATATTCTTTATCCAATATATCGACAATGCAATCATAAAAGCGTCCTGTACCACAAGCAAAATCAAGCACAGACACGTCAGCCCCTGCATCACATCGTGACAAGGTATTTTTCACTATTTCATAAGCGACATAAGATCTGGTATAAACCGCTCCCTTATCAATAAGATTATGCTTCGATTTTTTTCTGTAAACAAGACCGTTCTTCCGCTCTATCACAGCATTCAGAAATACGATATGCAGTTCTTCACATAAAGAAGGGATTACTTCTGCCGGAAACTGAGTATAAAGAGAATATTCTCCATCAGGCAAAAATCCATAGCTGCCTGAGATTTCCACCGAGTCCAAAAGTTTTTTTTGGTAGAGAAAAGTATATATAAGGCTGTTTATCAGAAAGGAATGCACATTTTCTGCCAATGTAGCAACTGTTTCCGTATTCAAATCTTGTTCCGAAATCCGATTTGACGACTTATATTTTTCGCATTCTTCCGCTATCAGATCGTTTTCCAATTCAATAAGTCCGTCAATCATTATTCCTTGCTTGATTTAATTATTACTGAAACAAAATCCTGTATTTTCGTGCAAAGATAATGTTTTTTGTTTCACCAGCCCCGTTCCCGTTCCGAAAAAACAGCCTCTCTTTATCTTACGGCTCCCCCAGTCCCCGCACGATCACCTCCACCTCCGGCTTGAGGAAAAACTTGCGGTGCTTGTCGTGGCCCAGTGCCGCCAGCCCCTCGCGGATGGACGGACAGCGGTACATCCACCGGTACAGATTGCGCCGTGCCGTTTCCGGCGAACGGTCGGGAAAATACAGACAAGCCAGCTCCGACTTGCCGTAGATACGCAGACGGAATTCCCCGTCGCCATGTTCATTCTCTTTCATACCGCATCCCCTTTCCGGCACGTCCGGTTTCCTTGCGCGGCGATACCCGTTCGAAAGCCGCCCCGTCCAGCATCCCCTTCAGCACCATGCCCGGACGGAAACGCACCCATATCTTGTTTATCATCGATTCGTGGAAGTCAGCCTCCAGCCGCACTCCCTCGCTTTTCACTCCCACCTGAAGCGAACCCAGCTCACCCAGACGGACAATCTCGCCGTTGCACAGCCCGCGGCAGACCTCCTCTTCCAGCGCCACAAGCACCGCCAGCGTATCGGCACGTGTCACCGTACACCGCCGCTGAATACGGCGCGCCATGTCGCCCAGCGTCACCTCTCCCCGCGCCTGTGCACGGGCATAATACGTCATCTCTGCCGAGATATCACGCGGATCAACCCGCGGAACCACCGAATAAGTCACTGCTCTTTCTTTCATCCTCCTTACGCTTTAAATTGTTTGCCGGCGCAGTCACAGACGTACCCGCGAACTCGCCGATTTTCGTCATGCTGGGATTATACCCGTAATATACCTTTCCCGTCGCCCCGTTGCGGTGCTTGGCTACCGTAGCGATGCCCATGCCCCGCGTAGACCACCCCGTATCGGAATCCACCCGGATATGATAACGCTCCGGACGGTGCAGCAGAATCACCAGGTCGGCATCCTGCTCGATGGCCCCGCTCTCACGCAGGTGACGCAGCTCCGGACTCCCCGCCCGGTCTTCCGCCTGACGGTTGAGCTGGCTCGACACGATGACCGGACAACCCAGCGAGCGCGCCAGCCCCTTCAGCTTGCGGCTGCACTCCGCCACCTCCTGTTCACGCGTACGCCCCGGATTCACCGTGGCAAGCAGTTGCAGATAGTCGACGATGAGCAAGCCCAGCAGCCCCTTTGCCCGCAGCGACTTGGCGATGACACACAACTGGTCGACGTTGATGTACGGCGTATCGTCGACATGCACCGGCAGCGCGCTCATCCGTTCCGCCGTACGGCGCACATCCTCCACCTCCTCCGGCGAGAGCCTGCCCTGACGGATACGCAGCGGATCGGCCGAACTCTCCGCCAGTACCATACGCTCACCCAGTTCCGAAGCCGTCATCTCCAGCGTGAAGAACACCACCGGCACACCCGCCATCGCCGCCTGACGCGCAAAGAACAAGTCGAGTGCCGTCTTTCCGTCGGCCGGACGCGCCGCCGTAAAAATCAGGTTGCCCGGCTGCCATCCCCCTGTCATCTCGTTCAGCCGCTGCAAGCCCGTAGGCACACCCGTCAGCCCGTTCACAGCCAGCTCCTGCCGGCGGTCCACCAGCGCCACCGTATCACCCATCACCTCCGGCATGGGGTGCAAGTGATTCTCCAGCGGCGAATCCTCGAGCAGCGCCCCCAGTTCCCGCTGCGTATCAATCAGCACATCATACACATCACACGTCATATCGTTTGCCGCCGCCAGCTCCCGTGTCAGCACCTCCACCAGCTTCCGCCGCAGGTAATACTGAAACAGGATGCTGCAATGATACTCCAGGTGAGCCGACGTAGCCACCCCCGCCGCCAGTTTCGCCACGGCAAACGGACCGCCCGCATCGTCCAGCCGTCCCAGAGCACGCAGCTCCTCAGTCACCGTCAGCATATCCACCGCCGCCCCCCGGGCATACAGCGCGTTTATCGCCTCGAACACCACCCGGTGCGCCGTCAGGTAAAACATCTCGGCACGCAGACTTTTCAGCACCACCGCCTGAGCCGAACGCTCCAGCAGGCACGCCCCCAGTACCGCCCCTTCTATTTCTTCCGCATAAACCATCCCCATAATCCTAAAAATATGACTGCTGTCCGATACAGCTTTTCACAATACTGAAAATCCGATTACCTTTACGGACAATCCCTCCTGTTAAAATTATTGCTTAATTCTTATATATCAACAAGTTATTGAGGGTTTGAAAAATTTCATCAGACAGCAATGATTGACAATTAAAAAAAGTTTCATCAGACAACACAGATAAAAATATAATCAATTGAGTACAAAACTCTTCATCTGCAAATACTTCAGTGCCGTACGAGCCCGGTCGATAGACGGCAGCATGCAGAGATACATCTCGATGTTTCCCACCGCCTCCTCTCGCTCGACCAGCGTCAGTTTCCCCCACGCCTTGCGTGCCGCCTCGATGTCGAGGGCAGGCTGCTGCGTCATGTCGTGATACTGTTCCCAGAACACCTCGAACATCTCGTCGCCCGCGCTCCTGCGCCTTCCGTCCGCACCGTTTTTCACCCGCATGCGACACAGCGTATCGTAGTGCAGCAGACGCAGCTTCGAACAGTTCTGCACCTTCATCACCTCCACCACACCGTTCTGCTCCAGCTCTCCGATAAAGTGGTTCACATGCCTCCGGCTCCAGGCGAAGCGCAGACTCAGCTCCCTTCCTGAGAAAAACAGCTCGCCCCGTTTCAGGCATCCAGGGGTATCACCCTGATCGGTAAAGCACGCCGCCATGAGCAGATACACATACGCCTGCGAGTCGGAATGCCACTTTCCGTACATTTCGGCAAACATCTGGGTAAGCAGTCGCCTCGAAAGTACCAGAAAGCCCAGATTGCCAGGATTTTTCATAGTTGTTATCACCTCCATAATTCTTCATTTTTTTACGCAACCCGAAAGGGCGGACCACCACCGTCACCAAAGTGTAGCATAGCAAACCCTCAGAGTTACAAGTTATTACAATGTCCGGCGGGCCACAAGAGCACCACCAGTGTTGCCACCCTTTCCTATTATATATTATAAAGAAAGAGTAAAAGCAAGGGAAGTTTTTCTCGCAAAGAAAAACGTTCAGCCACGATTTTTCCGTTATCTTTGTGTCATCAACAGAACCTGACAGGTAAACTTCCGTTCTTGTCTTTCATCGGTAAAAATACCGATTGGCAGAGTATTAATTACTGCCTTATACGGCAGAGATAAACCCCGAGAGACAAGACTAATGAAATATTTCGAAAAATTATACGCTTCGTGCGAGCCTACGAAGCAACAGACAGACGAGTGGCTCAAAGAATTAAGAAAGTTCATCGATACACTGTGCGCCCTGTCGCACGTATCGAAGTCGGAAATCCAGCGCATCACGGGCATCGGCACGCATACGTGTTTCGACACCGTCCGCAACTTCCGTTTCAAGACGCTGGCCACCTTCTTCAAGGCAGCCGAACAGGTGTGCGAGATAGATTTCGACGTAACCACCCTGAGGCTGATCATAGAGAGCTGCATCATGCACAAGACGAACCTGATAGTACGCGAGGCCGATCCCGACGAGGAGCCTGGAGAAAACGAGTTCAGGATTCTGAAGCAGCTTTCCGTGGGCACGGACTCCCGAAAAGGCAGCCCTACGGGAAAAAAAGCTGAAAAGTTGAAGTAAACATCAGGAAGTTTACCCGGATATTCGTACAAAAGCTCCGGCTTTTCGTACGAATATCCAAAAAAACGGATAAATTGACAAGCCAGCCCGTTTGCGTCCACATTCGGAAAAAGACGGCAGTCCTTGTGTAAAAATAAAAAAATTGAGCAATCATATCTAAAAAAAGGGTTAAAATAAACCTTCTGCATATAAATTTGTTATCTTTGCATCGAAGAACGACTTCCTATGCGGCTGTGGGAACGACTCCTAGACAGAAGCACGATGTGCGTCATCTTCCGTATCCGGAGATAACAAACTGATTCATAGTGTTTTTCAGGCGCTAAGAAGGAGAGAGAGGTATATCCGTACCTCAACAAACATTCAATCAAGAAAAAAGGGAACAAAAAACCAGAAGGACAAACATCCACAGACATGGAAAAAGAACAGGTATGGCTTCCCCTGCAGACGGTGTACAACAAAGAACTTACAGTAGCCGCCTATCTCAAAGAGCAGGGCATCGAGCATTACATCCCCATGACCTACGAGCTCCGCGACACCGGGCGCGAGGGTGAATGCACCCACATACTCGTACCCGCCATCCACAACCTGATTTTCATCCACCGTCCCTACGACGCCAACTGGTGCCGGCAGTTCGCCTCCGAAGCCCCGCTGCCCGTCTATTTCCTGAAGAAGGAACGCAACGGCAACGACTACTGCACGGTGAGCGAACGCGACATGCAGAACTTCATGCATGCCACCAGCCCCGACATCCAGGGCACGCGGTTCATCGATTCCGAAAAGCTTCGCGGCAAGCGCAGCGTCCCCGTCCGGGTAGTACGCCGCGGTCCGCTCTACGGTGTGACCGGCAAGTTCCTCCGCTACGGAAACCGCCACTACATCGCCATCGAAATGCCCCAAAGCACCGCCCTGCTCAAAGTGAGCTACACCTGGTGCGAAACCATCGAAGATATAGAATGAAAGAAAAATGCCACAGAAAAGCAACGATATGCCCACCAACACTATAAGCAACTTTTCTCAGATTCTGGCATGAAGTGCCTGACTGTGGCATTCACATAACATAGTAACATCCATTATTAATTGACAAAATGATTATTGCCGTAGATTTCGACGGAACCATCGTCGAGCACAAGTATCCTTCCATCGGGAAGGAAATTCCTTTTGCCATCGAGACATTAAAAAAACTGCAGGCCGAACGCCATAAACTGATACTATGGAGTGTACGCGAAGGTCGCCTGCTGGACGAGGCTGTACAGTTCTGCCATGAACGCGGACTGGATTTTTATGCCATCAACCGCGATTACCCCGAAGAAGAAAAAGGGCAGAACAATCACTACTCGCGCAAACTGAAAGCAGACCTCTTCATCGACGACCGCAACCTGGGCGGACTGCCGGACTGGGGAACCATTTACGAAATGGTACACCAGAAGCTTTCTTATGAAGACCTGATGCGCAAGTACGAACAGGAGTACGAACCCGAAAAGCCGAAAGGCTTTTTTGCCCGGCTGATGGGAAAATAACCGAATAAAAAATCTGCAAACATACATTTATCTTATGAAATTCAAAGCATTCACACTGATACTGGTACTTCTGGCAGGGCTGTCAGGATGTACCTCCTACAAAAACGTTCCTTACCTGCAAGATCCGGAAGCCGTAAACCAGTACGGAAAGGAAATTCCGCTCTACGATGCCAAGATCATGCCTAAAGACCTGCTCAGCATCACGGTAAATACTACCGACCCGCAGGCAGCAGCTCCTTTCAACCTGACCGTACAGACTCCGCTGAATGCGGCACTGACCAATATCAATACCACCACGCAGCCTACGCTGCAGCAGTATCTGGTAAACAACGACGGCGAGATAGACTTTCCCGTACTGGGACGCCTCAAGGTGGGTGGACTTACCAAAAACCAGGCAGAAGACCTGATACGTGAAGGCCTGAAATCCTACCTTAAGGAAGCACCTATCGTGACCGTACGTATGTCCAACTACAAGATTTCCGTACTGGGCGAAGTTAACCGTCCGGGAACCTTCACCGTAAGCAACGAAAAGGTAAACGTGCTCGAAGCCCTCGCTATGGCAGGCGACATGACCGTATACGGTGTACGCGACAATGTGAAGCTGATCCGTGAGGATGCTACCGGCAAGCGCGAAATCATGCTGCTCGACCTGACCAAGAGCGACCTTATCCTGTCGCCCTACTTCTACCTGCAGCAGAACGACATCCTGTACGTCACTCCTAACAAGACCAAGGCGAAGAACTCCGACATCGGTAACACAACCACTACCGTCATCTCGGCCACTTCCATTCTGGTATCCATTGCCAGCCTGATTGTCAACATCCTGCGATAAATATTTTCCTTAAAAAAATTCAAAGAATATACAGCAAACATTATGATAGAAGAACAGAACCCGAACAACGAACAGCAGCACGAAGAGAGCATCAACTTCTATGCCATCTTCTTCAAATACCTTGCCTACTGGCCCTGGTTTGTGGCAAGCGTCATCGTCTGCCTCATCCTCGCCTTTGTATACCTGCGCTATCAGGCACCGGTGTATAACGTAACTTCCGCCGTACTTATCAAGGAAGACGACTCCAGCAAGCGCGGCATGGGAGCAGCATCCGGAGCACTCGAGGCCATGCAGAGCCTGGGCGGACTATCCATGAGCAACAACTTCGACAATGAGGTGGAAATCCTGAAAAGCCGCACCCTGATCCGCAAGGTAGTTACACAGCTGGGACTTTATACCTCTGTTTCGCAGGACCGCATGCTGGGCTACGACATCCCGTTGTACCAGACCTCTCCTATCAACGTATTCATGTCACCCGAAGAGGCGGAAAAGCTGGAGGCAGGCGCACAACTGAAGCTGAGCTACAGCCCCGAAGGCAAACTGTATGTCAAGGTGCGCTATATCCTCGACGAGGAAGAACAGGAAACGGAAAAGACCTTCGACAAGCTTCCAGCCGTATTCCCCACCCCGGCAGGTGTGTTCAGCTTTACGGCAAACGACTCCATCCTGAACGAATGGAAGGCTAAGGAAAGCGGCGATATCCGCCTGGCAGCTTATGTAGGTGCTCCTACAGCTATTGCTAAAGCATACGGCGAAAATCTAATGGTAGAATCTACCTCAAAAACCACCACCATCGCCCAGATAGCCGTAAAGAACACCGACAGACAGCGTGCTGCCGATTTTATCAACTGCCTGGTAGCCTTCTACAACCAGGATGCCAACGACGAGAAGAACGAGGTAGCGCAGAAGACGGCAGACTTCATCGAAGACCGTATCGGCATCATCAATCAGGAACTGGGCAGCACCGAAACCCAGCTGGCGGACTTCAAGCAGAAGTCGGGACTGACCGACCTGACCAGCGACGCGAAACTCGCACTGGAAGAAAACTCCAAATACGAACAACTGCGCATCGAAAACCAGACCCAGATACGCCTGGTAGAATTCCTGCGCGACTATATCAACAATCCTGCCAACGAACAGGAAGTCATTCCTGCCAATGTAGGCTTGCAGGACCAGAACCTGAGTTCGGTCATCGACCAGTATAACACCATGCTCATCGAGCGCAAGCGGCTGCTCCGTACCTCGAGTGAGAACAACCCTGCCGTAGTAAACATGAATACCGGCATCGAGGCTATGCGCCACAACGTACAGACCACGGTAGCCAGCGTACTGAAAGGACTCCAGATTACCCGCAGCGACATCGACCGTCAGGCACGCAAGTTCGAAGGCCGCATCAGCAGCGCACCGCAGCAAGAAAAAGAGCTCCTTACCATCTCCCGCCAGCAGGAAATCAAGGCACAGCTCTACATCATGCTGCTGCAGAAGCGTGAGGAAAATGCCATTACCCTGGCAGCCACCGCTACCAACGGACGCATCATCGAGGAAGCACAGGCAGACCAGTATCCGGTATCTCCTAAGAAGAAAGTCATCGTCCTTGCTGCCCTTATCATCGGGCTGGGCATCCCCGTGGGCTTTGTCTATCTGCGCGACCTGCTGAAATACAAGATAGAAAACCGCGACGACGTAGAGAAACTCACCACTGTACCTATCCTAGGCGAACTGCCACGAGGCAAAAAGCCGGAGCACGGTGCCATCGTGGTACGCGAAAACAAGAACGACATCATGGAAGAAACCTTCCGCGGCCTGCGTACCAACCTGCTCTTCATGCTGGGCAAGACCGACAAGGTTATCCTTTTCTCTTCTACCCAGCCGGGTGAAGGAAAATCGTTTGTAGCCGGAAACACCGCCGTGAGTCTCGCCTACCTGGGCAAGAAAGTCATCGTAGTAGGTATGGATATCCGCAAGCCCGGTCTGAACAAGGTGTTCAATCTGAGCCACCGTGCCGAAGGTATCACCAACTACCTGAGCGACCCCGACCATGTGAAACTGACCGACATGATCCAGCGCTCGGACATCAGCCCGAATCTGGACATCCTGCCGGGCGGACCGGTGCCTCCCAACCCGACCGAGCTGGTAGCACGCACCGTACTGGAAGATGCCATCAACCAGCTGAAAGAACGTTACGATTACGTGATTCTCGATACCGCCCCCATCGGTATGGTGACCGATACCGCCATCATCGGCCGTGTGGCAGACATCTGCGTATATGTATGCCGTGCCGACGTAACCCCGAAAGCCGGCTACCGCTATATCAATGTGTTGCGCGACGAGCATAAGTTCCCGAAACTGGCAACCGTTATCAACGACATCGACATGAGCAAGCGTAAGAACAGCTACGGCTACGGTTATGGTGCCAAGTACGGATACGGTAAGGGCTATGGATATGGATATGGCTACGGATATGGATTCGACAGTCAAAACAATAAAAAGAAGTAAAAAATCATTTTTAAATCTATTTTATCGTGTCTGATACTTCTGCTAACAACAAGCGAATAGCCAAGAATACGCTACTGCTGTATATACGTATGCTGTTCATCATGCTTATAACGCTATATACCAGTCGCGTTATTCTTAATGCTCTTGGCGTTTCCGACTATGGTATCTATAATGTAGTAGGTGGTGTGGTAGCCATGTTTGGCTTTATTAATGGCTCTATGTCATCTGCCACGCAACGCTATATCACTTTTGCTTTAGGCAAAGGCGATATGGAAAATCTACAGAAGGTATTTAGTACGACACTGCAGATACACTTTCTTATCGCTATATTGATTGTCCTATTGGGAGAGACTATTGGTCTGTGGTTTTTGTATGAGAAGATGCAAATACCGGCTGACCGTATGGATGCTGCATTCTGGGTATTGCAATGTTCCATTCTATCTACAGCCATAATGATTATAAGTGTACCTTACAATGCCGATATTATTGCTCATGAGAAAATGTCTGCTTTTGCCTATATTTCTATCCTCGAAGCCGTATTGAAATTAGCAGTTGTATATGCCCTTTTACTATCACCTTACGACAAACTGATTTTCTACGCTTTTCTCATCTTAGCTGTTCAATTGCTGATACGCTTTTGCTATAACAGTTATTGCCACAGGCATTTTTTTGAATCAAAGTATAAACATATATGGGATAAATCTTTGTTTAAAGAGATGACAGGCTTTGCAGGTTGGAGCATGTTTGGAAATCTAGCTGGTGTACTTTTCGGACAAGGACTAAACATGCTACTCAACGTATTCTTCGGTCCAGTTGTCAATGCAGCTCGTGCTATTTCCGTACAAGTTCAGAATACCATACAGCAGTTTGTAGGCAATTTTCAGATGGCTTTGAATCCACAAATAACCAAAACGTATGCCAAAGGCGAAATGAAAGAGATGCATCTATTGATGTTCCGCAGTGCAAGGTTCTCTTTCTATCTCTTATTTTTATTATCGTTACCGGTCTTATTTGAAACTAATTTCATACTTACAATATGGCTGAAAACCGTACCGGAAAACACTGTCATTTTCTTGCGAATCATGATATGTACGTCATTGATTTATACACTGGCTAATCCAATGATTATAGCTAATCAAGCAACAGGAAAGGTAAAAAAATATCAGGCTGTATGTGGAACTATATTATTAATGATTTTGCCAATATCATATATTTGCCTTAAACTTGGTTGTCCGGCTTATTCCGTATTTATCGTCCATTTCTGTATGGAAGCTATTACACAACTCGCACGAATGATAATGCTTCGTTCATTGATTGGTATTCGCATATACGATTATTTTAAAAATGTTTATTCACGTGTCTTTATTGTTGCAGCTTTATCGATAATAGTTCCACTTTCTGTTTATGAAAGTTTAAATAATACACTTCTCCGATTTTTTATTGTATGCATAGTTTGTGTTTTATCAGTTAGCATAGTGGTTTACACCATTGGATTATCGAACAATGAACGGGCGTTTGTAAAAGAGAAAATCGGAGCAATGGCAAATAAAATATTCCACAGATGATAAAGATACAAAATAAGCAGGACTGTTGTGGTTGTACTGCCTGCGTGCAGCGTTGTCCCAGGCATTGTATATCAATGAAAGAAGATGAGGAAGGATTTCTTTATCCAGTCATTGACGAAAATATTTGCATAAATTGTGGACTATGTGAAAATGTATGTCCGTGGTTGAATCGCTCTAAACCGATTTCTCCAATAGAGGTATTAGCAGTGAAGAACCGCAATGAAGCAGAACGTATGGCAAGTTCTTCAGGAGGTATCTTTATTGCTCTTGCAAGGGAGGTACTCTCCAAAGGTGGCATCGTTTTCGGTGCCGTATACGATGAAAATTGGGAAGTAAAACACACATACGCAGAGACATTAGAAGGTATCAAACCTATGATGGGCAGCAAATATTTGCAAAGTCGTATGGGTAACTGTTACCAAGAAGCTGAGAAATTCTTGCAAGAAAAACGCCAAGTTCTTTTTACAGGAACACCTTGCCAAATCACAGGTTTACACAGATTCCTCAGAAAGAAATACCCTAATCTGTTGTCTGTTGATATCTTATGTCATGGAGTACCTAGTCCGGGAGTATGGCGTAAATATTTAGCTGAAATATGTCATGAGATTAACCATTCAGAAAATTATAAAAAAGGTATAGAAACTTCTTTTACGCCTCAACCTATAATAACTGATATAGAATTTAGAAATAAAGAATTAAAAGGATGGAGCCAATATAATTTTGTTATCAAAGGGAAATCATCCATAACAGATACTAGAAGTAACATTTTATATTCTGATACACACAATCACTAGTGTCCACTAAAAATTAGAGGACGAGTTAAAAATTATAATTACTAAATA
>ENA-OYWX01000234-OYWX01000234.1-human-gut-metagenome-genome-assembly--contig:-NODE-234-length-32999-cov-17.137931_pt1 | contig 32999 bp, 56 predicted proteins | sample MGYA00244815_ERZ653406 | MGnify/ENA primary metagenome ERZ653406 (study PRJEB26926, sample SAMN06165037) | human gut metagenome | biome: ENVO:00009003; feature: ENVO:2100002; material: ENVO:00002003...
TCTACACGCGTAAGATCGTCGGCAGCGTCAGATGTGTATAAGAGACAGCAATAATTCTTTTATATTTTTATTCAAAAATACTTTTACGCGTTTGCACATTTGAATATTTACATTTTTGCATAAAAATATTTCTGTATTTATGGCGGAAATGAAAAAAAAACGACTATCTTTGCAGTGTAATAAAACAAAAACATTTGATATGGCAATTACAATTTCTTCATTCAACTTTAAGGGTGGAGTAGGGAAGACCACTACCACCGTCAATCTGGCAAAAGCCTTACATTCTCTTGGTAAACATGTGCTGGTAATAGATGCCGACGCACAGGGCAACGCATCTAAAATGATGGGATTCCGTCTTGCCACGGAAAAGGATGGTAAAACCCTTTACGAAGCCATGTCCGGAAATGCCAGCATAATGGAATGTGTGTTCTGCGAAAATGAAAACGAAGAAAGCTTCGACTTCATTCCTTCACGCCCAAACTTATACCAGTGCGAACAGGAACTGGTGAGCCGTACCGGACGAGAATACATCCTGCGCATGATGCTTAACAATCTGGAAGACCATTATGATTTTATCCTGATTGACTGCCCTCCGAACTACGGACTGGTTTCTATCAATGCAATGGTGGCTTCTGACTACCTGCTGATTCCTATCAACTGCGAAGTATTTGCCCTAGACGGAATGGGACTGATTACCGCAAAATACGAGGAAATCAAAAAGCTGGTGAATCCCAAACTTGAAATACTGGGTTATATTATGTCACGCTACGACAAGCGTCTGTCGCTTCACCGTCAGGCATACGAACAGATGAACCAGAATTTCCCTGGGAAGGTATTCAATACCACTATCCGCACGAACATTCAGCTGGCCGAATCGCCTGCGCAGCGCATGAACGTGTTCGATTTTGCGCCCAACTGCACGGGAGCTGCCGACTACATGGAGCTGGCAAAAGAGATTCTATCACGATTAGATAACCGGTAAAACCCACGATTATGGCTAAACAACGATTCAACCTGAATGAAACCATGCTCGATGCCCGGCAGGGTATTGAGGAAGCACGTGCCAACGCGGAGAAGGCAGGGGAGGAGAGTGCTGCGACTCAGGAAAAGGCAGAAGAAAAGACGGAAGAATCTCCTGCTACCTTCACTGCTGAAAACTCATGCGTTGAAGCAAATAACCAGGAAGAGGAAAACATCCGTCCTGAACAAGAGGCTGCGCCCGATAAAGAATCCGTTAAAAGTGAATCACCCGCAGTAGAACGGAAAATAAATAGTATTCGGAAACGAATTAGAAAAGATGAAAAAGAGGGACGCATCATGCGGAATGTCTATCTGGACGAAGACATGCTGGAGAAGCTGGAAGACATTAAGAAACGCATGAACAAAGGCCGTAACAAGGAAAAGAAAGATGCCTTTGTGTCGGTCATCGACCTGCTGAATGTAGCCGCGCAGGAGTTTCTTGACAAATACTACAAAGACATCGTGGGGAAATAATTCGCACAATTCATACGCCGAAAGGGCAGGGGAGTACACGCTTCTCTGCCCTTCGCTTTTTGAATGATGTCACATTTCTATCTCGATGGCCGGATTCCATTCGTCCGGATCAGAAAAAGTGATTCCCGTATTTCCACTGAACAGACGGCAGATGGCGTTTGTGCACCGGTTCCTCAGAAGCGGAACGCCGGAAGCCTGTGCACCGTAAAGCATTTTCCCGTCGGCTCCCAGAGCCTCTATTTTCAGCGTCACGTCAAATTCTTCCGACTCGGTAGGAGTGAAGGTAAACACGGAGAAATAAAGCCCGCTACGGCCCGCATACTCGTCGCCTATCTCCCAAGTAATCGTATAGTCGGATGCGGAATCTGCGTCACCGTTACCGGTAGTCACATCCAGCGTGCGAAGATGACCGCCTACCGTCATTCGTACCGATTTCACCGAGGCTGGAAACGCATCTTTCACGGTAATCATGGCACGGCTTACTACGCGCTTCATTTGCAGTTCCTGACTCGAAGCCATATTCTCGTCCACTTGAAGCGAAAAGTCCTGCCAGAAAGTCTCTGTTACTTTCTCAGGAGTATATTTCATGCCTTCCATACTTCCTCCGATACTGCTGTGAGCCAGGAAGTACACATGATGCGCTCCATACTTCATGTTCAGGGTAAGGGGAGAAGGAAGCGAAACGGTGTCCGCCTGCATCTGCTCGCCGTCCATGTAATCCCAATAGGAGAGGGTAGTGGCCAGCTCGGCCAGAGTGCCGGCACGTGAATTATTCCACTGGTTGATACCTCCCTGTCCGATTTCCATAAACACCGGAAGGAAAGACACCCTGCACGTTTTCTCACTCGTCTGCTCCATATCCGTCGGACGGACGATGTTTTCCTTGCTGCAAGCCGCCATAATCAGGATTGCAGCCATGCAAATGCTTTTCGACAAATTCATGTTGTTTAGTTTTAAGTTTATACCATAATTAACGCACGTCCGTAGTTTCGTTTCCGGTTTTGATGGATTTTTATTGTAAATTTTATACCTTTGCGTACAGATTCAACAACGCCATTTTTGGCAGAAAGGGAGTGCGTCTGGCCATTAGGATGTGCTTCCTTTTATTTTTGTATCCATACTTTCAGAAAAATAAAAATCATCGCTCGATATTATTTTATTTCTATAGTATATGAATATATAAATACGCAAGATGTAATCTTATTGTAAATCAGTATTTTGTAATATATTCAGTGGACATGTAGTTCATTTTCAATAGACATATAGTTCACTTTCAGTGGACGTGTAGTTCATTCTGAATAGACATATAGTTCATTTTTAGTGGACACGTAGTTCATTTTATAACCTAAAGTAGACAAGTAGTTCACTTTACAATAGACATATAGTTCACTTTTTTATTAGTGGACATGTAGTTCACTTCATAATAGACAAGTAGTTCACTTTTATCCATTCTGGTACGTATCTTATGCGTTTTTAGTGGACAAGTAGTTCACTTCATCTTCATAAAGCTATATTATGGGAATAGCGAATTTAATATTTATGATAATTTCGTTGCAAATAATTTGCTTATATGCTTATATATGCATATATTTGCGATGTTGAATCTTTTAATTATAGTAATAATGGCACAATATCGTATTAAAGAACTTCTGAAAGAACGGAACATGACGCAGAAGGATTTAGCCCAGAAAATTGGGGTTTCTGCTGTCACCCTGAACAGATACATGACAGGGAATCCTTCCGTTTCCTCCCTTGAAAAGATTGCTGGAGCACTGGATGTAGAAATAAGTGAACTATTTGTCCACCGGAAAACAGTAGAAACAGTTCCTGCTTTTAAATGTCCACACTGCGGTAATAAGTTGTACATTGAAATAAAGGGAGAGGATTATGGCGAGGAAAGCTTCTGAGAAAAAATATCCGGGGATGAATCTTATTCCCTTTGAGCGGGAGGATTATGTACGTCAGCCGCGCTCCTTATCCAGCCTTCAGTACCGGATGGATATAATACAGCTCCGTGCGTTTGCCTGTCTTATGGAAAAAATGGAGCCGCTGGTGCTTGAGCTTCTGAATGTTTATAATAACAATAACTTCGACAAGAAACTTTCTCTGTTCGACCTTCCGCAGGCCAAACAGCATATAGACCGCGACGGGGAGTTCTGCTTTACTATCCCCATGGAAAGCCTTGGCATAAGCCCTGGATTCTATAAGCGTGCGAAAGCAAGTCTTGACAGGCTGGTAGGAATTACCGTAAAAGTTCCCTATATAGACGATAAAGGAATAGAAAGGGAGAAGACTACCGCAGCCTTCAGTATTGACACGAGAGCGGACGAAAGATACGTGAAAGACTTTAAGATAGGCATGGTAAGATCTGTGCTTGATAAAATGGTAGATATACGTCTGGGGTATAATGATCATCTGAAACGTATTGCCTTCGTGACAAGCAATGTGAATGCGGTACGTTTGTATGTGCTCACTTTATCGAATACCATTAGGGGGAAAAGGACCAGCTTTAATATCTCACTCGATGATTTCCGTGAGTTCTTTCAGCTATATACTGTGGTCAAAGGAAAACGGGAACCTAAATATAAACGCTATGCCGATTTGGATAAGCGAGTCATTACTCCTGCCACAGAGGAACTTAAAAAACTTGCTGATAGTGGGAACTCAGATTTCTGGATAAAGGTTGATAGAGTAGGGGTAAGAGAGGCAGGTAATCCGCAAATGTTTCATATAAGCGCTTTTTATACTGAACTTGCCAGAAACGAGCAAAAAGCTAAGGAGAGAAGAAAAGAGGATGCCGACATAGAAAAATACTTGAAGAATACTCTGCGGCAGACTCCAGCCAATATACGAAAAATTAAGGCACGTCTGTTGCCTGAGCTTCGTGTAGGATTCATAAAGGAGACACAGCGTATTTCAGAGATTCTGGAAAAACGTAACGACATAGAAAATCCATGTTCTTTTGCGTGGGTATTGCTGAATAACTGGCTGGATGAACATGAACCCAAAGTGGAAGAAATAAAAAGTGAACCTGTACAGATGGATCTTTTCAATGGTATGGAAGAAGAGCAAAATACAGATACTCCATTTGATCCGGATAAAGATTGTCCAGAATGGAATCAGTTTATAAAATCTGTCAGGGAAAGAGTAGGAGAAACTTCGTTTCAAAGATGGTTTGCCTATATTGGATTTATTTCTTTTTCGGATAATACACTTACCGTTTCTGTACCGACAAGGATTTTCCCTGAGTATATACGTGAGAATCATTCAGAAGACGTATCTTTAGCCCTGAATGAAGCTTTTGGTGAAGATGTAAAACTACTTTATGAAGTAAGAAAATAACGAAAAAATCCCGGAACGGAAAGCACCGTCCCGGGATTTTTTTCACTCCACATAGTCCTTCGTGTCGACGCAAAACTCTACTTTTTGTACATCGGTCAGTTCGACGAAGACCGCATACCAGTTGTTCAGGAAAGGGCCGTAGGTAGAATAGTGAAGCTCTTCCGTTTCAAGATTTATGTTCCGGAAAATCTTTCGTTTCTCCTGCTGATCGCGAAGCCAGGCCAGGAACTTCTGCATGTGCATCTTTGCTTCCTGTATGGCTTCGTAGGACTGCTGCTTGTCGGTAGGATTCATATTTCCCGTTTTAACGAGAAAATAAACCACGTGTACAGGTTTGTCCAACCCTCCTTTGATTGTCCCGTCCTGGGCAAATTCGTAGCCCACACAAGGCGATTTCACGTCGGGCAGCTTGCTCATGAACGAGGGGATAGCTACAATGTTGTCGAAAAGGAAAAACCGTTTGTTCTTTCCGGTTTCTCCGGGCGTATGAAGCATGGGCTTGTACTTCGTTGCCCATTCTTCAATGATTTCTTTTAATTCTGTCATGGGGTTCTTTTTAGTTTGATTAATGTAATCTCTTTATACCAGGTGCCACATCTTCAAAAAACATGGAGTAGGGGCGTGCGTACACTTTGTTGTCTTTTAGTGACCTGTAGACAACCAGCTTTTCCTTTGTTTCGGAATGCGTGGCTATATACAAAAGCTTGTATATTCCACCTTTAAAATGCTTGTAAAGTTTGCCCATATCATTTCATCCGGAATTTATAATCACTTCGTTTAAACTCGTCCTGGAAAGAAACCAGTACGCCGTTTTCGATGAAGTCCTGATAATAAGAAGACACGAGCACTTGCAGTCGCTTTAGTTGATGACGCACCTCCATGGCGATTACAGGTCGTGACTGACGGTCTCCTTCTTCCTTCCATTTTTTATACAGTTTCTTGTAATGGGCAAATTCGTCTCTATCCACATCTTCAATGGGCTGTCCCGCACCGACACCCATATCCACGAAATACAGGTAATAGTTGAAGAAGAAGGAAATCTTCTTTGTGTCACCTCCGGCCCCATTGAACACTTTGGCATACATGCGACGGTAAGATTGTCCGGTACTCCGTTTGGCTGCAGGCGTATTGCGGTATCCGATGTACGGACCTGGGAATCCCCCCGGCCATACATGCTGTGTTTCGAAGTTGGTCTGAAGCTTCCGGATCATGTTGTTGGCCCAGTGCGTCAAGTCCAGGAACTCATCCTTTACCGCCTGACTGATGGTTTTCTGCTCTGACATGGCTTATACATAGTTTAATGGATTTTCAAAAATATCTTTTATCATTTTCTGTTTGCATCCTTTGAACCATTTGAAAGGTTCTTTGCAGTAACTGATAACGATTGTTCCGGTCGTAGCATAGAACGAAATTAGAAGAGGGAGCACAGGGTCACGGTAATTTGACGAAAGGTTCGCCGGGTTGTTTGACTCTTTATAGAATCCACATTCCAGTGCAATTTCATCCACGTTATCTTTCAACACTTGGGCGTAACCGTTTTTATTTAATTGCTTTTTCATACATTTATACTTTTATGTTTTTATGTAAAAGTAGTTTTCTAAATTACTCCCTTTTCTTTTAGTCTTTTGTTCACTTCTTCATACACAGAGTAAAACATATATTTTTCCCCTCCGCACCTGGTACCTCTTCTTAAAGAAGCAAATAACGCTGACAGTCCAACTCCGTTCTTTCTCGCACATTCAGCTACCGAATAATACACTTTTCCTGTTTCCAATGCAATTACTTTTTTGCAGATTCCAGGAGGTGATTTGCGGTGTGGGCCAAAATTACTATCAGGGTCATTTATAAGCCTTAAACAGTTTTCTCTCGAAATAACTCTTCTCTTTTCTTGCAGTTCTTTTGACCAGTCCTGAAATCTTTTATATTGCTTATGCCCTTTACAATAATGTCCAGAGTCTTTTTCCCTGTTTGGATCAGGGGAAAATTTCAGTTCATCCATACGTTGTTCCTTGTATAATTTTCTGAAATCCTTTTCGTAATACCATTTGAATCCTTTGCATATAGAACCTTTACGACAACTCAGTGATATGGCATGCCGTCCTCTTCCACTTTTTACAGCTGCTTCTTTTATTGAACTGAAATATCCAGCCACTGTTCCGTTTGGATTTACGGCAACGACAGGATGGCTGATTCTTTTTACTACGTTTCCGTTTTCCATATATTTTTATGTAGTTTTTTTCTTGAACCAATAATATTTTCCAACAGTGCATCCGGGTTTAAACGATCCCGGATATCCCTTACGCTTGCTCTCAGACTGGGCTATAAGCCTGTGTTCATTCCAAACTCCTTGAAGCCACTCGGAATTTTTATATAAGTGAAGCTCACGTGCCTTTCGAGTGATTGTACGTAAAGACACTCCAAGCACTTCTGCCAATTCCTGATTTTTTGTGGTAGAGAAGTGCTTCTGAAGGTAACTGATCATTGCAGGAGACCAGAATATGCAAGTAGATTTTCCATTGTGAACCATTATTCTTCCATACGATTTGTGGTAGAATATTCCGTCTGCGACTTTTTGGGTTTTCTTGTATTGTTCTATATTGCGCTTTTTGTTGCATTCCTTACATTCTGAGAAAAGTTTTCCATTACTGTTCCTATAGAATTCACGAAGCCATAAATTTCTTCCGCACTTTGTGCAGATTTTCTTTCTTCGTTTTACTTCAGGTTTATCCATTTTTTTTACTAATTAAACATAATTATTATTATATCAAACATAATTCAAAGGATTCGCAAACACATCTTTTATCTTTTCCTCCTTTAATTCTTTATGCCATTTGAAAGGTTGCTTACAGTAACTTATCCCGATGGTACATGTCGTAGCATAGAATGTGATTAGCAACGGAAGCACCGGGTCACGATAATTAGACGAAATATTTGCTGCATTGCTCGACTCTTTATAGAAACCGTATTCCAGCGCAATCTTATCTATCTTCATCTTCAACGCTTGTGCATTTTCTTTTTTATCTGATTTCTTTTTCATACTTTCATGATTTTATTCTTTCAAAAAAGAGATAATTGAGCATCCTCACACGATTTATCAACGAACATTTTCTTGAAGATGTAATAAAGAACATCAACCACAATGCTATTGCCAGCCATCTTATATTGTTGTGTCTTGCTTATACCGGCAGACTGGATTTTGTCTATGTCGGATTCAGATACTCCCATCAGACGGAAACATTCGCGTGGGGTAAGTTTGCGGATGCGGTAGTTCTGTACTACTCCGGCGTCGCTTTTTGTAGCCTTAAGAGTTCTGCTAATTCCATCTAATGCTCCATGGAAAAAATCTTGGAAAGTGCTCAAGTATAAACCATCACCTTCGTTCAGCTTCTTTCCTTTATATTCTATCTGTGCATCCGATTCCCATACCGTATGAGGACTCTTATAATCTGTAGCGCGTAAAGTCGGACATATAGGTGATATGCTTTTAGCTCCTTTAAATTCAAGTTTTCTGCTATTGGGATTTACACTTATGCCGATAATTTCTTTTTTTGTTTCTTTACATACATCATTAAGTCTTTCTTCCTCGCTCTCTTCCACTTTATATAAGTAGCTATTCCCACCTGCATTTCCTATAGCTTGAGCCATTAAACACATGGCTATTCCATTAGAATCGTATATTCTATTACCTTACCTCCATTGTTTACCGAAACTTACTTCTCCTATTCCACCTATCAATCTTGGCTCTGCCAGTAGATTATCCTTCTGAACGGTAGTAATCGTATTGCTCACACCATCTGTTCTTGGTTCAAGTCGCGTCATGTTGTGACGGCTCTCTTGAATATTCCCAGCTTCGTAATCCTTGCGCATAGCTTTGCCGTATTCTGTTCTTTTGGGTGTAAGGACATTTGGTTCGGTTATCCCTTCAAACAGACATGGAGGCTCACCACCCGCAGTCAATGTTGGAGAGATAAAGCCATCGCCTTGCACACGCCCTCGTCTTGTAGTTGAATCAGGATATGATGCGTCAAACACACCTCCTTGGGGTATTTCTATATAACCTTTCTTGGTTGCTTGCCTGATTGTTAATTTCGGTTCGGCCACAAGACTGTCTTTCTGAACGGTTGTGATGCAGTTTGCTATATCGCCTCCGAGTTCAAGTCTTTGCTCTAATTCTATACCGGGATTTCTGTCAGAAGGATTATCAGGATTTCTTCCTCGCATAGCGCAGGTAATAGGATTGACTGGCTCTTTAATAAAGTTATCATCAATTCTGCTCCCTGGTGCAGTTCTTATAGTGAAAGCTATATCTTCTTCTGTTTTTGCCGTAAACCTATGACCGTTGTTAGAGCCTTTCATTCTCTCGTCAGTTCTGACAAGGTAATCAGTCATTTTCTTACTCAGATAAAAACTTTCATCCACATCCCGTTCAAGAACATCTTTCAGTCTTTTCTCCAGAGTGAGAGGTTTCGGAAAATGGAACGAAGCATCGCCCAAGATCGACACCATAAAGACACGTTCCCTGTTTTGCGGTACTCCGAAGTCCTTTGCGTTGAGAACTTTCGTATAATTGCTGTAGCCCTGCCCTTCAAGAAATCTGAGCCATTCTTTCATGTATGGGGTAAATTTCTTCGATACGAGGTTTTTCACGTTCTCCATAAGCAGATACTTCGGACGCTTCGCCTCTATAGCCTTACGGCATTCCCAAAGCAGACTGCTTCGTGTACCGCTACCCTCTGCAAGCCCTTTCTGCTGTCCGGCTGTGCTTATATCGGTACAAGGGAATGAGTATGTCAGAAAATCGAAGTCTGGCACACTTTCCCATTCAATATTTGATATATCTCCATAATTAGGAGTATCGCCATGCACGGCCATATAAGCCTGAATGGCGTACTTGTCAATTTCACTTATTCCAACAACCTCAAAGTCTATTCCCAGTCTGCGTAAAGCCATAGACTGTGAACCATATCCTGCAAATGCTTCAAAGACTCGTATTTTATTCTTCATCCTTATTGTGTTTGGTTACTTGTAAAACTTAAAATGTGAGTGTGTACCCTTCGGACGCACATTTCGGTTAAACTTTGTATGGTACTTCTTACCGTCCTTCCGGGGAACGTGACGGTTCTGACCGACAATACTGAAATAGAACGGCACATGGCGTGAGGTGTGGCGGTTTCGGTTGGCTATCTCATGCTGGCTCTCAACCCTATCCCAATTGCTTCCGTTTACATTGCAGGGACTTTGTACTAGAATGAGTTGTCTGAGATGTTCCACAGCATCTGAGTTCAAAGTCATTTCTCCGCAATTATCCATTCCACGAGAGTAACTTGTTGGGGATTCTTCCACAATATTTTTGAGAGGATACATTCTTATTACAGCTTCAGAAGCTGTAAATGCTGCATCTCGCAAAAGCTTTGCAGACTTCCCAAACTCGTTTATTGCATCAACCAATCTCTCGTAAGATATTTGCTTATTGATAAGCTCTATAATAGCTTCCTTATACTTTCCTCCTAATCTTTCACGAAGTTTGTCAAATAATTCTTTATCACTGTTCCACATAGGCTCCGATTTTAAGCGATTTCTCCATTTCATCCTGAAGCTTATCCAGTAGGCCACATTCTCCATGGCAGAAGAAACGGAACTGCTTTTGCTGTTTTTCGCAGAAGAATTTCACCTGATCTATCTCTTTGTGATACGGGCAAAGCTGGCGGAATTTCTGCAATGCCACGTCTACAGCACTTATGGCTCCCATCTTGTATCCCTTCCGGAATGGCTTATGAAGATCCTTTACTTCACGACGGGCCCGTGCGCATTCTGTCTTTGCCTTTACCATGTGGTGATAGAATTTGTCGCCCAGTCCCAGACCTTCTTCTCTGATTTTTCCTTTGTGCAATCTTGGAGCTTTCTTGATAACTTCCGGACGCGAGCGGTGCATGTAAATCAGACCGGCAAACGAGGGAACTTCGTCGGGCGAAATAATTCCTTCCGGCACAGCATAGTAGAAATAATGCGGTTTGTTCCATGTACCTTCGTCGGCCATGAAATTAAACTTCTGCGATTTATGCTTCTGGTCGTTATGGAAGTCGGCACGCGAAATTTTGATTTCTATCTCGTACCAGTAACCGGAGTTCGTGAGGATCAGCACATCGCTCTCCCACCCGAACACGTACATGTTGCGAAGAAAGAACCTCGGAGAACTCATGAAGCTGCGAAGTCCGTCCTGTATGCTTGTTTCCGTATATTCAAATCTTTCCAGTCTTCCCATAATTATCCACCTATTTCACCTTTCAACCGCTTAATGGCAAGGTTTCTTGCCTTGATGGTTCCTTCCTGCTCGCGGACTTTTGTTTGGAGCGATGAAACCCGACGTTGCAATTTCTCCACCGTGGGCGTGTTGTTTCGCTCATAGTTCAACTCTGCCTGAAGCTTTTCCACCTTTTTCTCCAGCTCCGCTGTGCGTGCCTGTTCGCGCCGGTAGTCCCGGCAGAGGTACTTGAAAAGTATCTCTACCGGAATGTCCAGTGCCTTATTCCACTTTTCCATCGCCTTCCTTCTGTTTGATGTACCAGTCGAACTCTTCCAGCGGTTTGTCCACCACAGAAATATAGTCTTTCTCCCGTTTCAGAACGCCTTTGTTGATAAGCTGCTGAATGAGTTTCAGACCGCTTCCGTAGCCGTAATGAATATTCAGCACGTTTATCGGGTCAGTATTGATACATTTCTTTCCGCCCTTTTCTGTGATTCCTAAGTTATGACATACACGTGCGGCCGCAGACAATTTCTCATAGTCGTATTCCTCGAACTCGGGCTGTACTTCAGCTTCGGCCTGATACGGATATACGTCCATGATGGCGGTTTCTGCTACGGAAGCTATCACGTAATCGGCCATCGTGCCTTTCATGCCTTCGTCCAGTTTCTTCACCGCATCGCGAAGGTCGGCAGCCTGTACCAGAATGTTGGTGGCTGTCTTCTTCTCCGCACCGCTTTTCTCGTCGATGGTGATAAAGTACAGTTTGCATTTGTACCACTTGTCGGCAGCTTCCTCGTCGGACGGGAATATCTCGCTATAGTTGGCCCGTTTGATGTCGGTCACTGTGAACTCTCCTGCAATAAAAGGGGTTACTTCCTCAATGAAACGTGCTTCAGCTTCGGTGAAACTCAGGGCATCTACCAGATAGGACTCTGTCACTTTCTTGTTCATCCCGTTTTCCGCTACCTTTTCGTAGCGGATTTTTCCTTCAAACCATGTGTGCATCATAATTTGTCCTCCATTATTTTTTCGCGTTGGGCAATCATGGCATCGGCTATATTGTATGATAATTTAGCTATCATCTTCTCGTCAAATGCTGTATATGTCTTATGATTCAGGCCAAAGAATTGTCTGATCCGGTTTTTTAATGTCAGATTGTTTGAAACTGTTTTCTCCATGAGCACCTTCATCGCTTCCATAGCGATGTGGTCTCTACTGATATTACTTACTGCCATAGTTGTTTTATTTAGAATATTGTTTTCTGATCCAAAGAATTGTCATCACGCAGTAGTTGGCCAGGTCGAGATATGTATCTTCAAGCTTTTCGTCCTTCACCTTCCCTTCACCATTATTTTTAATCAGGGAATTTATTCTCCGAATTTTGTCACCGATTCGGATTTTAGCTACCAGTAGTCCGTCCTCGTCCATCGACTTTTCAAAAGCGTTTCCATAGTCGGCGTTCTTTTTGCGGTATGTTTCAAGCTGTAGTTCGCTAATTTCAGCCATAGACAATCTATCCAAAGTTCTGTTCTTATAAGCGGAACGAGCTAAGCCAGCAATATGAAGTAAACTTTCTGTACAATATAAATCGGATACAGTCTTTTTAAAACATTCTTTATACAGAGCATTTATTCTAACATTCTTGAATCTAAAAGATCCACCTGCCATTTTATCGTAAGGCTCCAGCTCATTCAGCGCCGCTTCAAACTTCGCTACCATTTCTTCCTGATTTTCTTGCGCGGGTTTCTCCGGTTGTTTCTCTCCTTCTTCGTTATCAGAAGGTATATTTACCAGTTCAGGCAGTTCTTCCAAAAAATCTTCCGGAACGTCGGCTATGTTCCGCCCCCACTGACCTACCTCGTACCAAAATACAGGCTTCCCGCTCTTGTGTAGCTGACGTGTATTATGCACTTTGTAGATTGCAACCTGAGCGTCTGAAATACGTTCCAAATCATATTCTTCCAGATGATAAATGAGGGAATTATTCACCAATTTAAGCGCGTCGTAATCTTTCAGCTTTACTACCTGACCGACACTGAATTTTGATACTTTAATTTTTCCGTCCATATAATTTGCTATTTTAGTTCCTGATGGCTGTTCTTTGCTTATGATCTTGCTGAAATCAAGCGGTGGAATATCTATCTTATTACTGATGCACGTCTTATCAATTTCTTTTTTTATAAGAGGCCAGAATCCATCATAGCATTCCAACGGATTATCCGGGCTAGATTCCAGTTTCAGAGGGTCTAATCCAGATGAGTCAATAAAAATTTGATAAAAAAGTCTTCTTAGTTCAGGGTATGTCATCCCACATACTTTGGTTTTATCTCTTTTCTTCTTTCCCATCTTCTTTTGATTTATCGTTGTTATCGTTATATATTTTCTCCATTTCGCGGAAAAGACGTTTGTAAACCTCCGGGAGTGTGCCTTTCTCTTTTGTTTCACGTAGGGAAGCAAATAGCACATACCTGGGATCTGCACCCAGCATCTTACCCACGTCCATTACCAGCGGACCGACGGCTTTCTCCGCATGGGGATAGGATGCCAGGTCGCCCATGGCCTCCAGTTCCAGCAGCCGGTCTGTTCCTACACCTGCCATGGACGCAAACTTTTCGCGGGTATATCCGCGCATTTCATACAGCGTTCTCACGCCTGCCCCGAGGTTGAGTTCGTATCGGCATCCGTCTTTTAGCGCGAGCTGACTCACTTTGACCGTTTTCAGCATACGGAGTGTACGCGCCATTACGTCGGCATCCGCACGCGCTATGTATTCTGCCATAGCCTTCTTTGTGCCAAACACGTTGTACAGATAGCGTAGGGTAAGCATACTCAGTGTACCGTGATTGCGGTAGACTTCCTGACGAAGCTTTCTGAGAGTAATGGATTCGTTTGTTTCAGGTACTGTGCGTATATGGTCTTCCAGACAGAGGTGACGGAACTTGTCAATCACGCTTTCGCCTTCTGCCTTTGCATCGGGCAGCATTTCCATGACATCGTACACCTCATAGTCGTCCGATTCAGGAAGAGGAAGCGAATCGATTTCATTTAGCAGCATACGCACGTTGTTCTTAGTGCCCATGCGTGCCATCAGTGTGCGGTAGTCCTGAAAGCAGAGTCCTTCTCCGGCCATCTTCATGCGAAGACTGGCGATGACGTATTCTATAAACTCTACCTGTAGCGAAACGATTCCGCTCTCCACCAGTTTCAGCAGGTCGTCTTTCACAAGCTCCATCTGGAACTGGGCGGTCAAGGTGCGCACATCCGTTCCTTCCTTATCGGGTATTTCAATGTTTCCCACCATCTCACGCAGCATATCTTTTACCGCAGCCATCATCTTTTCGTTGTGCTGGCTTTTCTGCCGGTTCACCCTCCCTACTCCGTTGAGCAGTCCGTCCACCTTCCGGCACATGCAGTCGTAGAACTCGATTCCGGTGGTACACATCATGGCCACCATCTCCATATTCGACACAAGGTCGCTCTGGCGCACGTTGCACTTGTCGAGCGCATTCTTTGTAGCAAAATAAATGAGGTTGATTTTTTCTCCGTAGGTTTTCCAGAAAATGTTCTGAAGCTTCTGTGTCAGTGTGCCGCCCCCCCTAATAAAACTTCCGGACAGCCCGGTGTGGATGGTTTCTGTAAAGGTACGCACCTGCATAGCATCGTGCGCATTGCATCGCTTCATAAGGTCACTAGACAGATTTACCAGTTCGTTGGCCCTGCGCTTCATGTTGTGACGCATAAGTCCGCGTTCCTTCAGGCAGGAAACCACTTCGTAGATGTATTTCTGAGTGATATTTGTCATCATGATTTCCACCATGAGCAGGTGGGCGTTCAGAATGTCTGCACTGGCCATGCGCTGCTGTGCAGTGTAGCGGTCAAACCGGTTTCGTGTGCCGGGAATCATGGATTTCGGACGGCTGATAGAAGCCGCAAGCCCTGTTTCAGAGCTTTTTCCATTGATGGGTAAAATGGTGGAGGGAGCCTGCAAGAAAGGATTGTTTCCCAGACTTCCTGCCGGGTTTGTAAATTCGTTCATATCTCTGAGTGATTAATCTGTTCGTATTAGAAAGGAAGATCATCCTGTTCGTCCTTCAGGTTAAGCGTTCCCTGCGCAGGCTGCTGTGGAGCCGCTTGTGCCGGCTGAGCGGGTGAAGGAGCAGAAACCGGAGCGGGCTGGCTGCCGAAATCGTCGGGCGAAGTAGGAAGCGGAGCAGACGATGATTCTGCCTTCCGTCCGAGAAGGCGGAAATCACGAGCCCATATCTCGGACACATAGCGTTTTTCTCCGGTTCCTTCTGCCTCGTAGCTTCGTGTGCGGAACTCTCCTTCCACATACACCTGCGAACCTTTGCGGGCCAGCTGACTGATGATTTCGGCCAGATTGTCCCAGGCCACAATGGGAATCCATTCCGTATATTCCTTGGTTTCTCCGTTTTCCTTGTTTTTTATCTTCCGGCTGCAGGCGATGGAGAAACTTGCTACCTTGTGACCGCTTTCCAGCACTTTATAATCGGGGTCTTTCCCCAGATTACCGATGAATGTACATTTGTTTATCATATCGTTTCTTTTAATCTTTAAACTCTAATTTCTGTTGCATCACTTCGTCTGCATAAAATTCTTTGAATGACTTCTTGCTTATCCACCATTTCAGGGCCATATCAGGATCTTGCAAAAGCGGTTTGTCCTTCCATTTGTTTTCGATCAGCCATTCAATTGTTTTCCTCCAGTTTTTACCTACGTGCGGAAAATCTTTCATTTCTCGCACATTCTGTTTGTAGTTCGACATGGGACACATGATACATCCTATCCTTTTATATCCCTTGTCGTACAGCTCACAATACGGAATGTGCATTCGTTTCAAGTAGTCCCATACATCCTTTTCAGTCCAGTAAAGGATAGGAGAAACCAGAATTTTGTCTTTCCCACCTACACATGTCACCATTTTTTCCTGATGCTCGCTCCACTGGTCAAATGTTCCGGAGAATTTACGGTCTCCCGTTTCAATTTCATTTCTTTTCTTCCGGTTCGTGCTCTCCGATTTGCGTATTCCAATCAGAGTGACTTTCCCAGCACCGGACATTTCCTTAAACTCTTCGCAGCACCATCTCACAAGCCGGGTCGGAAGACATCCTTTCTTCTTTGCCATTTCGTAGATGCTCATGCGTGGTTTTACCAGTTCCACATCGGGATAGTTCTTTTTTACGAAACGTATAACTTCAGGTGGGTCCACGCTTGTAAGGTTCATGTGAGCCTTGAATTTCACCCCCCCCCAGTACGGCAAGGTGATAGAGGACCTGAGAGTCTTTCCCACCAGAAAACGCCAGATAAAATCCGTTTTCTGGGTCCATTCTCAATGCCATCTCTTCACTCTTGCGCAGCAGATTAATGGAGTATTCTATTTTTTCGTCTAATGTCATTTCTTTTAAATATTCAGTCCCGCGCCGGGGAGTCGAACCCCTGAAATGTGAATTTGTCAAAACTTTTAAACTAAACATTATGGAAAATGTGCGCCAACGCACTTCACGCGGGAGCCATTTTATTCAACTTGGCTATTTAGAACTAATTACTTTTTCTTCACCAGGATTGCTCTGAAACCATATCTGAATACCCAGGAATTTCGCTACCCTGAACTCGATTCTTGCTCCACGGCTTGACTTCCAGTTCTGCTGCAGGTAGATGTGACCGCAACGGGAAAGCAGCAGAATGTCCCACACCATGTGCATCCAGTACGGGCGCGATGGTTTCAGTCCGAGAATGATAGGATTCACGGGAGTGAAACCCATCGCGGCAATCTCCTGATCTGCATTTTCAAAGTTCTTGTATGCCTGCAGGTAGGAAAGACCGCCTATTTTACCGGAGTTATAGCATTTTATGTTTTTCTTTGCCATGTATTTCAGGTTTTACAAAGGGCTCCGCACGGATGCGGAACCCTGAATTTACAAATACCTTTTATCACCCAACATGTCATTGTATGACATGGCAAATGTAACAATTTTAAACCGAAATCGCATTAAAATTGTTGCTAAATTTCATAAAACATCCGATATTATATGGATTCTTGCTGATGTAACAGATGCAATACGCTGAATAAGTGATAGATAAATGCCGTCTTTGTCTTTTATGGTAAGAACGACGCTTCGTTCTACTCCTTTTTTGGCATTCCGGATAGATATTTCGGGCTCTTTTCCTGCTTCAATCCACTCCATGAGTGCAGCCGCTGTGTACGACTGTTCGAAGCATAGAACGTAGGTCCGGTTTGCGAGTGTGAGCATAGAGTAAGGTTTACCAGTTCAGCAATGAAAAACGTCTGGAATGTTTGGGCTGCATCATTTCCATTTTCCGCAGTCGTTCGTCGTCAATCACCACATTCGGCACATCGCACGAGTCGCAGGATGGTTTCATCACACGCACAATACCGAGCGCGACGGCCATCACCAGCAGACGCTCGGCTGAATCGAGCGTGGCCCCTTCGTATCGGCTTCCGTGACCGCGTGCCAGAATCCATGGAGCGCCTTCCGGACGATTGCTGTAACGCATCACGCGAGGAAGACCCTTCACAGCCGAAAGCACAAACATATATTTTTCTTCCAGCCGGCTACGGCAAAAGGTATGCGCACCTTCCGTAAGTCCCGGAACGGTTACGGTTTCTCCGCATCGCTCGTTTGTGCGGTAGGTGGCATACTGGTATATGTGGTTTATTGTGTCGGTGGTGACGTTCATGGTTTAAATAAATCTCCTTGTATCAGTTTACCGTTTGCGGTATTAATTTCATTCATGCACTCCTCACGGAATCTATTTTCTTGCGCATCGAAATAATCTTTGTCTATTTCTGTAGCATAAAAATCAAATCCCATTTTGTAAGCAGCTATTCTGCTACTTCCGCTTCCAAGGTGAGTGTCCAGAATCTTATCACCTGGCTTAGCAAAAGTGCGCAGCAAATAAGCGTACAAGTCGACAGGCTTCTGCGTGGGATGGAATTTCCCCTTGTCTGCCTGCCCCCCCTGTTCGAAATGGTGACATGTTTTGCAGGCTTGTTGAATGAGGTCCAAGCAAATTCACACTGGGAAAAGTTTTCCCACACCTGTTGTTTATCCCAGCAGACAAAGCATCGTGTGGGTGGCAGTGGAAAATAATTCCCTCCCCATATAATCTGATTCTTGCTCACACGGAACAGTTCGTCGAAGTATTCCTTAGTTGGACGGATATCCCATCGTTGTATATTCCCTCGATTCAGGCATCTGTTCTTTAGCTTACCTCTACCGTGTGTACTTTTCTTGTCCAGTCCGTATGGAGGGTCCACGATGGCCAGTTCAAAAAAATTATCTGGTATGGACCGCATGTATTCCATGCAGTCCATGTTATATGTTTCGCTTATTGGCATATCAATTATTTTTTACTTCCTTTTGAGCTGAAAATATTCTTTCCTGAGAAATGTCGAAATACTTCTTTTCTTTCTCATATCCGATAAAGTTACGCCCTGTATTCATGCAAGCTACACCGGTCGTTCCACTACCCATACAGTTGTCCATCACTGTATCACCTTCGTCTGTGTAAGTTCGTATGAGATATTCTAAAAGTGCTACTGGCTTCTGTGTAGGATGATAAAAGCTGTCATGCTCTTTGGGGATATCTATTACTGAAAGCGGATATTTCTCGTTGGTAAATACAGTATCTACTACCTTGAAATCTCCGTAACATTTGTTATTTGATTGAACTCCTCTTACATTTCTTCCGTGATTCTTCTCCCCTATTGTCATTTGAGGATGATATACAGGAAGCTTCTGGTAGAATACCGCTATATCTTCGTGATTTCGTAATGGCATACGGTTTGCATTTAGGAAACCGGATGAACGTGTACCTTTCTTCCAGATTAAATTGTATCTCCACATTTTTGGATTGCTAATCATCAGACGGGCTGTAAACATTCCCTGACAGAATAAGATAATAGCACCGTTTGGTTTTATCAGTTTGCGATACTGACTCCACAGTTCATCAAGAGGAAGTTCCGTATCCCATTTTGCATGAGGATTCTGTTTATTCAGCACACCATACGGAAGATCACATATAATACAGTCCAAGGAATGAGCTTCCAAAGAAGCCATTCCTATCATACAATCCATATTGAAAATACTTGCTTGCGGCATACCACTATCTCACTACAAGATTATTCTTTTCAACCAGATGCACACAGTTTATTTGAGCCAGGCAGTCGGCCAGCGGAGTGTGTCTGTCCGCCACCTTCGGAGGAAGAAGACCTGCACTATCCAGAGCATCCATATACGGACGCACATCGCGCACTTTCCGGAAGTTCCACGGAAGCACTTCTTCGTCGCATCCGTGCACGTTCAGGTTATACCATGAATACATGGAACGAAGCATAGCCACGTCGAAATCAAGCTGAAGACACCATAACGTGAAGTCGTTCCCTTCGTCCGTAGCAGCTATAAACTGCATGAAATCCTCCAGAAAATCTACCAGTGGTGTTTCTGCTCCTTCCACAAATTCGCGTCGTGCTTCGTCCGACTGCATCATCCACCATTTAAGTGTAGATGCTTCTACCTTAAAACCGTATCGGATAGAATCGGTAAGGTCTATTTTCCACACCTTTTGTCGTCCGGTTTCACCCGTTTGCGGGTCAAACTCTACGGCAGCCACCGAACGGACCACGCTTCCAGGTGTCCTGCCCAGCGTTTCCGTATCTATCATTACATGCTTGAATTTCTTCTCTCCCATAATCTTTCATTTATGTTGAATCAGTCCGTCTTTACCCACACGGCGTTTCTGGTCTTCCGTAGCTTTTTCTTTCGGAAATCTTCCGTGCCATTTTCCTGGAATATATCTTGCGTGATTTCCGGTTTCGTCAAACTCTATTTTACAGCATTCCGAACAAAGCGGTTTCCATTTGTACGGCAGAAGACTTTCGTCCCATTCTGCATCTGGCGCAAGTCTTGTCACAATGCTCCAGTATTCCGAAGTGGCGGTGTTGTCCACGCACCCGCATTTTGCGCAAATAAAACATCCCATGTCAATCCTCCATCATTTGTTTTATCATTTTCAGTAGTTCTTTAAATGCAGAAATAGTTATTCCTATTGCAAAAAGAATACTCCATCCAAAAGCTACACTTAATATAGCAACCAGAAAAATATCAAACGGATTCATTCTTTCTTTTGTATATAGGTTTTTCACGAAGCACATCCAGCGCCATGTCGGCCTTTCGCACCATGGCCAGCGTTTCCGACGCATAGAGGTCGCCGGCAGCCATTCGTGCCAGAAGTATCTCGCGGTATTCCGCACGCGAAACTACTTCACCAATTACCGGAGGCTTGCGGAAAAGATTCACCTGGTAGCTCATACTTTCTTCCGTTTTGAATCAAACTCCTGCTGGAGGATGGTTTCGTATTCCTCGCCCAGCGGATAGCGGCTGCACAGGTACGCCTTTCCGTTGTAGATAAACCACTGAGGAGTGTGCTGTCGGTTTATGGGAATGCCAAACGCCACCCGGAAATCGTCGGAGGTCACGTCCGGCAGGTCCATGATTTTACGTGCTATCTCCTGCCCTTTCTCGTTCTGCATATTCGGTATATATTCTCCTTTACCGATAAACTGGTAGGCAAAAAGGTTGGGAACTCTATGGAACTTCAGGCTTCCGATTCCTACTCCCGGGAACAGCCGTCCCGGACGGTCCGTCCGCGATTCAGCACCCAGACAGGCGGCAAGTTCGTTGGCCGCTTCCACCGCTCTATTTCCTTTATCAATCAGTTCCTGAATGCAGCGTCCGCGATGCGTGTTCGATAGCGACACCTTGTAGTAATATCTTTTTTCTTCCATGCCGTTTTCAGATAAATTGCTTTATAAGACTAATGATTCCATACAGGCAGAATCCTGCTACCAGTACCATGCCAATCAGGATAAGGCATCCCTGCATGGCCATCTTCTTAAATTCATTCATAATCCACTCCTTTCTCCAGCGTCATGCCGGGAATGTAATACATTCCGCAGGTATTCAGTTTTTCGAGCGCCGTCTGTATGCTCTTCTGTGAATTGTTCACGTAGTTCACCAGATATGCTTTCTTCCCGTTGTACATAGCAGGAATGAATACCGGCATCACCTGGTTCCACGGAAGTACGCCGCGCGGCACATTACGCATCAGGCAGTCGTCTGTGGGAATTTCCTCGGCATCCTTTGGCAGATGTTCAAGAAAAATGTGTGAGTCGCCTTCCTCGGCGAGCGTAGTAATAAGGGGATTTTGCAGTTTAGAAAACAGAGCTTTGTTAAGCTCCCTGCGTCGTTGATTAGTGTAGATCATTTGCCCTGCTTTAATGGTTAATTCATTGTTTTTCTTTTGCATGGCAAATGTAACAATTTTAAGCAAGAATCGCATTAAAATTGTACCTAAAATTCAAAAAACCACCGATTCACGCCTGAACCGGTGCTGAATATCAATAAATTGAAGTGTATGTTTTTACCGTCTGTTTTCCTCTTCAATGTTGGCAATCATTTCCTCGTAAACTTGCGGAGTAGTTGCCGGGTCTTCGGTGTCGGTCGTACCGATTTGCCGTATCACCACCTCACAGCCCAGGAAGTGAGCCATGCGCAGGAAGTTCACTATGTGCGTGTCTTTCCCACGAGAAATGTCGCGGATAGCTTCGTAGGAAACGCCCGTATCTTTGTCGGCCGTCATGAAGTGAACACCGCAAATCTCCGCACGGGTGAACAGGAATTTACCTATTTCCTTGGCCGATTTAATGGCACTGTCCGGATAACGCGGAGGATTTGTCGGCAGATTCAGTGCGCGATGAATGTTGTATCGGCGGTATCTTACCACCAGATAGCCTGCAAAAAGCAGGACGCAGATAACTGAGAAAATTGTTGTTCCGTCCATAATTTTACTCTATTTCATTTAAACTTTCAATTGATTCTTCAATGCTTGAGAGAGCTTCTTCCATGTATTCTATGTACTCCTGCATCCGCTCTCCTTTTTCGGATTCCTGGAAAGACTCAGGTAGGTTATCAAAGGCTTCCTGTTCTTCATCTTTGAGTTCTTCAAGTTCCTCATATACTTTTCTCAACGACTCTCTTAGGACTTCGATTTCTTTTCTTCTTTTCTTATTCATACGTTTATAATTTAAAAATGAAGAAGGCCGGCGGGGTATTACTCTCCGTCGGCCTTTGTCTAACTTAAAACTCCGCTTCGCAGCGGTATGAAATTATGATAAACCAGACTACATCATCATACTTCCTCCTTCGTTTCGAGTGTGCATCCTAACCAATCTTTGTCCTGATTTCTTCTATTATCCGACTGCACTCCTCTTTGGATATTTTCCCTGAATACGTTTCATCTACTTCCTTTTCAAATTCTTCCATGTTTCCACGAAAATCTTCACAAGTAATTTCCACTTCATTTTTTTTAGTCCGGTAGGCATGTATGTGGCTAATGAATGGACCTGAAAGATTGAACCCGCAATGGCTTTCATTGTCCTTTATCTCGGCATTACCACGTATCCATGTAGACCCGTATACTGATTCGTTGTCATCTATCTCAGCATCATATACGTGGGCATTCTCGCATATTATAGTATTGCCACATACAGTGGCAATACCACATACATGAGCATTACCATATACATTAACATTACCATATATATGAGCACCGCCATATACGTGGGCGTTCTCATATATACTGACATAGCCATATACCCAGGCGTCACCATATATGTTGGCACCGCCATACACTTCAGTATTACAATGTATGTTAGCTCTATCGTAAACCTTAGCGTACCCGTATATTTGAGCTTCTTCATGCACCTCAGCATAGCCATACACCTGAGCATTACCATATATTTGTGCTCCGTCATACACATCGGCATTGTCATACACCTGAGCATTACCATATATATTTGCTCCGCCATACACACCGGCACGACCATACACCTGAGCATTACCATGTATTTGTGCTTTATCATACGCCTTGGCATCGTCATACACTTGGGCATTACCATGCATTTGAACTTTATCATACACCTCGGCATATCCATACACCTGGGCGTTCCCATGCAACTTTGCATCACCATACACCTCTGCGTCATCATATACCTTTGCGTTATCATATACCTGGGCATTGTCGTACACCTGAGCGTCACCGAATACCAGAGCATTGTCATGTATCCAGGCATCACCTTCATGGCTAAGGTTGCTTTCTTTTTCAATATAACCTCCCAAGTCGCCTTCTTTGGCATACTTAAATGATTTTACGCATTTAATTTGAAACAATTTCTTTCCTCTTGCGAGTTTTATGAATTTGTCAGTCAAAATAAATTTCTTTTCCATATTCTATACAGTTTTTACCGTGTGTCTCACTCTTTAATTAAACTTGAGAAGGCTTGCAGAGATTTACACCCTGTCAGCCTGATTATCTAACTATTTCCTTCCGCTTCACAGCGGCAGGAAATTATGATTATTATCATTTCAGAAAACATAATCCGCAACGGTATTCTTTCTTATCTTCCGGAACTTCATATTCAAGCAGGTATTCCGCAAAGAAATCTTTCGCTTCCTGTTCAGTTCCGTTTACATCTTCACAAGCGCTGTCGTCTAAAATTATTTTCCCATCACATACAAGACGGTAATATCCACTTATAGACTGTTCGCATTCAAAATTCTTTCCTGTTGCTTTTACTACATCCTCAAAACTAGCTCCCATGACTCTAAACAGTTTTTCTCGTGTGCCTCACGTTTTATATTAAACATTTGTAGTCCGAAAGAGTATCACCTCCGCCGGACTTGTTCTAACTTAAAACTAACTTGTGGAATTATTTTATAAACGCTTTATATGTATTCCCCATAATTCTAAAAGTTTGACGTTGTAAATATAGTCATTTTTCACAAGTAGCCGAATGAAAATCACTTTTCATACGGCTGATTTACTAACTTAAAAACTAACGCTTCACAGCGTGACCGATGGAATTATAGTATCCAATCAATTTTTTCTAATTCTTCTTTCTCTTTTGGAGTTAATGAACACAGAAAATCACAATTACTATAGTATTTACCATTTTCTTCCGGATCTGAAAATGCACTTTCAGAAGCACTAACTATTTTCTGTATGGCATAATATAATTCTAAACTTATACCAGTTATGTTTACCGTCCCGTTCTTATTAAATCTTGTTCTGCTCATAATTCTTTTTATTTTATAGTTACACGTCGGTTCCGGATCAGGATGCAAACCTGAATCCGGAAGTAGGTTAGATGCGCATCATGTCAAGACACTGTTTTTCGGTAATACGACCTTTTGCAAAGCAGTAATGAAGTGCAGTATAAGATATTCGATATAGTTTACGATCATGCTTTATGCAAAACTCTTTTCCGCTTAGCATATCAATAAACTGCATGTAATCTGTCATTGTATTGAATAGCTTTTTCAGACAATTCTCTATAGTCATGGACTTTACAATAAGTTTCCCTGAAGGATTTATTCTATCTGGAACTCCATTTATTACTATTTCTGTCCCATGTGACTTGAAATCCAGCAAGCAGTCTTGAATGTCATATATCTCGTTTCCATTCCCATGATAATAGAAAGCGAACTGATTAAATTTGCTTTGCAGACCATTTTCTATAATATAATTTGCTATTCTTACAGCTTCACCTTTAAGTATTGTTTCACCGCCAGCTACTTTCTCGATTAAATTCTTTTCTACTTTCATAATTCCAAAATTTTAGTTAGACAATGGCATCCAGCGTGCCGATAAAAGCACACCGGAAATGATTGGATTATACAGTCTGTGCTGTATATTTAATCCATGCCGTAGGCATTGTAGAAAGTACATGCTGAAGATCAGATCTCGTACCGGTCAAAGACTCTTTTATGATTGACTGTGCTTTCTCTGGGAAATTATCTATCATCTGAATCTGAAACCATGATAAAGGTTTCTTTTCTTTGATCATCTTCACATAATAAGGAATCACTTCGCGATGATTGGAAAGGAATGCCAGAATGTTTTGCGTTTGAGGGACCGGATATTTTTCAGGTTTTTTACGTGACATGCGGCGTGCGTTGGCCAGCAGCTCTTTCATATATCCCATTGGAACCGTACACTTGAAGTTGCCATCCTTTATGGTTTTTATTTCTACCGTTTCACCACACATTCTGTATTCTTCGCTACGGAGTACCTGACCGTCATTGATAATACCTGCAATCTGTTTTTCTAATGATACTGTTCTCATAATTCCATTGTTTTAAAAGTTAGACGATAGTACCGGGCTAAGATCGCAGACTTAGACCGGTTAGTAGCTAATTTCATTTACGAGGTCTTATTTTTCTGAACTTACCTTCATAATCAGCATTTACATGTCCTGATTGCGGAATAGTGATATTTCTACATCTCCGATACATTTTATATTCTCCCCACCAATATGCGTTATTTTTCTTACGCATATACTTGAGTAGATTTACAACTTCGTCCGGTCGTTCTCGTGAGTATTCAAACCATTCTGAAATGCCACCTTCCCCTTCATTATCAAATACAACTACTAATAGACCTGATTTTTGATTTCCCATAATTCTTTATTTTAAGTTAGAAAATGTATCCGGAGGGAGTAACACTCTCCATCCGGATTTTCTTAGCAGGAAAAATCATCTTCTGTAAAATTGATACCTGAATAGACTTCATATATCATTTCATCAGAGATAATACTGTCAACTCCGACTAGTTCGTCATAAGAAGTACCTTCTCCCACTTCTTCATTGTTTTGCATGAGATAACTCTGTTTGATTTCTGTCAACTGGCTTCTGTTTAATTCTGATACGTGCATGGATGTTAGTATTAATTTATTTATAAAGGAATAATTCATTATTGCCGGGAATATATACATTACCGTTTTCTAAGCATAAGAACAAGTCTGAATAACTGTTACCTGATGCTTCGTAGAACTTATCGTAATTATATTTTTCGCCTTTACTCCATGAGTAGGTACTTATACCTAATTCCCGGTCAGAACTAATTCTTCTGCAAGCTGCCTCGAAAGACACATCTTTCTTACCTAATGGACGAAATGTATATCCATTGTATTTAAAATCTTTTTCCATAATTCCAATAATTTTAGTTAGACAATAGCACCGGAGGAAGCCTTACTTCCCCATCCGGCATGTAATCAGTCTTTGTTTTTCCGAGCAAAATCTTCAATGCGTTTTATCTCTTCAGGAGTAAGTAGGTGTTTATACTCTTCTTCGTATTTTACTTCATGTCCAAAGATTCGAGCATATTCTCTATAGTCTCCATGCTCTTCCATTAATGAATCACAGCATATCCAGCAACCTCCTGGGAATACAAAGCATAGTTTTTTAGCTTCCGGATTTTTATTTATGACTACCAGGTCATTATACATTGGACTTTCAATTTCAAAATCCCAATATCCAAGAAACTCATCAAACCAATTTACTTTGATGTTTGTAGTGATTAAATTGTTCTCTATTGAAGTGACCATAAATTTTTTGCGGTCTTTTCTGATATAGGTTTCACCTACTTTAAAGAAGCAATCTTGTGTCATAATTCCAATATTTAAAAGTTAGACAATAGCTACCGGAGGGAGTATCACTCTCCCACCGGCATTCGGTTAACTCATGGGAATGTAAACGTCTTTTGCATTTGGATTCGGACGATAGATAGTCAGCGTTTTGCCATCGTTATGAGCAAAGCATCTTACTTTGCTACCGTTGCACATGCCTTCTACAGGCTTGCATCCTTCAGGAAGTTCTTCAAGCTTCCAGAAATATGCGCTTTTTAGAAACTGATTTGCATAATACTGACCGGAATCATCTTTTCTGTAAGTAAGTCCTACATATCCAGCCCATTCTTTAAATGCCTTGATAGTATAGAACTCTTTAAATATGTACATGAAATCCTGCATAATTACTACCTTTGAATGCCTTTCTCTCATGTAGTGCGGACTGTTGAAATATATTTCGTGCATAGGCACAATCTTCATTCCTTTCTGGCGGAACTTTTTCACCTTTATAGTGAAGTAAATACCTTGTTGGGCTCCTGCTCCATAACAGCCCCAGGTCCAGAATACGCGGTCTTCATATCCAACAAACTCAAAGTTTGAAGAATGAATATGAGTAAACGCGCCACCTGAAGTTGAGAATGATTTACCGTTTGTCCATGATCTTCCGCTTTCACATACATACATCAATCCGAATTTATCTACGCTCTCAACCAGCGCATGATTGTAAAAGCTATTGTAATTTACAAACTCTATCATATCTCCTTTCTGCGGCTGCATAAGTGATTTATCATAGTGTGTAAAAAACTCTTTTTCCACGTCTTTTGCTATCTGGTAGTTGCTGTTCCATTCTTTTTCGGTAGTATAATATCCGTTACCATTCCAACACATGTTTGATTTTTTGAAATCTTCTAATGTCATCATAATTCCATCGTTTTTTTAAGTTAGACAATAGACCCCGGCAGATTCTCAAAAACCTGCCGGAATGTTTAAGCTACACAGAAGTAGAAATCACCCTGATGGCGGTATCCGCTGGTAAGCAATGTTCTGGAGTATGCTTCATAGTCGAAATACTGACCGAACTCTGTTTGAAGTTCTTCAGGCCATTTCATTTCCGCCATATAGGTGGCAAACGCTTCTTCAGAATCAAATTCCCCTGCGTATTTATCTCTGAACTTTTCTACGAGCTCTTCACCGTCTTTGATATAGGAATAATCCACAAAGTACATATCAAGAAACGTAAAGAATGCTTCTGTTTCTGTATCATCCATATCTTTTGCGCACTGAATGATTCCGAATATCAACGGATTGATATAGCTTTCGTTTATCATCCCGTCCGGTATATTTGAGTAGTCCTGATACATAAACTCCGGCTCTTCCTCGTCGCTATGCAATTCCTTACAGGCTTCCATAAACTTATCTTTCGATTCATAGTCGGCCAATTCCATCCATGCGCCAGCCAGCGAACCTTCATTATATTTCTTATATGTACCTACATATACGCTTGCTCTGAGTAATTTTGATTTTTCCATAATTCCTTTGTTTTTAGTTAGACATAAAAGAAGCCGGAAGCAATGATAAGTTGCTTTCGGCTTGCATCTGATTTATAGGTCTACATCTATTTCTGTAAGTTCTATAACAAAATTGTCATCTTCGTCTGGCCTACATTGCGTTTGGCCTAAATTGATAAGATTCCAACGGTCGTCATCTGTGAGCTCTGTTTCTTTTTCTATTCTTTCGATAGCTCGTTCCTGAGTAGTGTATAACCCTAATAAATCACGGCTGGCATAGCTGAGCCATGCATCAGTCCTGTAAGTTGCAAATACCATCATAATTCTAAATGTTTGATTTAAATAACAAAGAAGCCGGAAGCAGTTTCAGGCTGCTTCCGGCTGGATATTAATTGTAGACTCTGACTTTTTTTACATGCCATATACCATGTAGGAAATGACTGTCAAATCTCGCATTCTGTATTGAGCGGTACGGACCGCGTTTTGCACCTCCGTTACATAAGTCCACACATACCAGGTAGTATTCATAATGATATTTTCCCATAATTCCTTTGTTTTAAGTTAGACATAAAGCAGGCAGCTACCGGATAATCAGCAGCCGCCTGTATAAATCACTCAAGCTTGAATAGGAATAGATTATCTTTTCCGTCCAGATCAAAGGTATATTCCGGCTTTTCCTTAATATGGGAGAACCAGTCATCTTTACTCTGATATATATATAGATACATACCTTCAAGGTCGATGTTTTCTATAGTACCGAAGTAATCTTCAGTATTTACGTCTTGTGCGAATCCATAACAACAGTTATCAAGCCCCTCGCATGACAAGTGATTCAGCAGATTAAAAGTTTCTTGTGTCATAATTCCGATAATTTAGTTATACGATAGCATCCGGCACCGCTGCAAGGCGGAACCGGAAATAAATCATGCAAGTGCACGGTTCAGACGTTTGCGGATTTGTTGTTCGGTATAGAAACTTCCATAAGCGTTAGATCCAAATACGTCATCATTGCTATAATACCCCATTATATCCGATACCATACCGGCCGGATTATTTTTAGTGTATTCAATCCATTCATCAGCTTTCATGCCACAACCGTTGGCTATACCTATAGCATCGGGGTAATTTCTTGTTCCAAGAGTTTTAGCGAAGTCCTTTCTCCATGATTCAGGATTAAACCACCCTATACAAAACAGTGGATTTTCTTCTGTATCGAATCCGTTTAAGTATATTACCTGATAATTTCCGTTATCACGGTATCTCATAAGGAAACCATGTTCAAACAATGATTCTTCATTATTGACATCCACGCCAAACCAATTTCTGTTTTTATCCATAATTCCTATAGTTTTTAAGTTAGAAAATTGCCAGCCTCCCGGTATAAACCAGGAAGGCCGTACATTCAGGCAGCTGCAGTTTCGCAGTCGATGATAGACTTTGCTTCTTCTATAGCATGGTCCGTAGAATAGTAACCCCAGCAGGAATCACCGTCACCTCCATCTATCATATAGCCATAGACTTCACCGTTCATGTATTTCTCCAGATCTTCCAGTTCGCCTTTAAATACCGATTCTACCTTTTCGCGTATTTTATTTGTGATACGTTTCACTCCGCATTCACGGCGTACAGCATCTTTCGATACGGCCATAATGCCAAACGTGCCGGAATCGAATCCCATATAAGGGTTCGGTACCGGGCTATTAAGTGATAACGCCACACCACTATGGTCCACGATACACACCCTATAGGCTATGTAGTCGTGTTCCATACGGCTCAGAATGTTATCGAAACCCGGAAATTCTGAAATACCGATTTCGTTCATAAGGTCGTCTATATCCAGTCCGTCCGGGTTATACCGGCGACTGTTGCTATATATCATAGACAGATTATCCCAAGCACGTGGGCTTTCTGCGTATTCGTCATAGTAAATCCCAATTTCGTGACCTTTGTAGCTGATAGTTTCAATTGCGTTCATAATTCCTATAGTTTTAAGTTAGTGAAGCTGGTCAGGAAGTGATAAAACCTCCCAGCCATAGTTCATGCTACATTAGCGTTTATTGAATCTTTAATCCGTATTTCTGTCATAGTATTGAGATCAAAGATGGCAAGCTGGTCATTTTCTATGCCTAACTGAATAGCTTTTTCACGGTCATTCACAACCAGCGTAGCGTCATAATAATATAAGCCTGACTGATCATCGTACCATCCGCCGATAGCATTTGCTTTTCCGGCTTTTATGGCTTCCAACACAGAAGCTATACCAGACTCACCAAACGAGTTTTGCGTGTCTCGTATGGCAACGGCATAGCCAGATGTAACCGGCTGCAAAGTTTCTGCATTGATAGTAAATCCGGCAGCATTCATAGCTGCAATTGCTGCAATAAGTTTAATACTTGCGTTCATAATTCCTGTAGTTTTAAGTTAGTAATTGCGTCTGGAAGTACCGTAAAGTACCTCCAGCATGTAATTAATACCCCATAGCGTCGTAGTACGATTTGTTTTTTACGTACTCTTTTGCTATTTCGTAGTCACTGCAATCTTCGCCAAGCTTTGCGGTAATACTTTCGTATGCGCTTTTGGGCATTACATAGATAACCTGTTCGCTCCAGTCGGAACGACCGGCAAAACACAAAGCCACGAATAAAAACACGCAGCACAGAATGACTTTAATTTGCTTTTTCATAACTCAAACTATTTAAGAAGTTTGCAGGCCGTACACCGGCAAAGGTGAACGGCCTGATAGACCGTTATGTTTATTCAACGGCCAAATAGTTATCCGTGCGTTGAAGCCAGGAGATAAAGCGTATTATTTCGTTATCGTCTTTGAAGTGATAAACCGCTTTATTGCTTTTGCTACAGTCGTGTACTCCGGAGTATGTGACTACATCAGACCACGCGTAAATATCCATACCAAACATTAATACGCCATTTAATTCTTTTTCCGTACCTGTTTGTGCATTTTTCTTAATATGATTAAACGCACCTTTTACTGTCTTGAAAAATTTCATAATTCAAAAAGTTTATAGTTATACATACAAGAAGTGCCATGCACCCGAAAGCGCATAGCACTACATAGGTAGGGGTTTTCCGTACCACCCCCGAAGCTGGTTTTCGTTGCGTTGACGCATACCCGCCTATATGCACCATGATACACTATTTGCATAGCGTTCACGGATACACCTTTCGCATAGACGACCTTTGCAGGCGCACCGCCATACAGACACACGTGTCCGCATGGTACGTTGATTCCATAGGCCCGGATAACTCCCAGCCCGTTCCATACATACGCTAAAACAGTATGGATCTTTTCCGGTTAACTACTCCGGCATACACCCAAGATTGAACAGGGCATAGCACACCCGTACATGAATCCATACGGACACGGTGCACCCTGACTTACCGTTCAACACGTTGCAGGACACACCGCACCCATACGGGTACAGTTATGCCATAGAATTATGAATTATGATTTTCGCGGCCCTGGATACCTTCAGACTCTTGGCCTGGATGACTATAGGCGCACACGTGCGCCCCTATATACAACAGTGGCACACGTGCCGCCGTATTACATAGGTAGGTATCTTTTTCGCCGGCCGTATGAGATAGAATATATTTTTGTGGGTGTCCGGGAATCGGACCCGGACTAATACCATACACCCTAAAGATTAAGCCGCGTCTACAATACGTTCTGCAATTTGTTGCAACATATCTTCAGAAGCGTCTAAGAATTCTACTTTTAAAGCTTGCAATGTAGCGTTTATCTTAGATTCACGTTTTTCTGCTTTCTTTGTTTCTTTCTTTGCCGCTTTCTCTTTTGCTGCTTTTTCCAGTTTTTCCTTTGCCTGATTTATTTGTAGTAAACTTTCTAAGCTTGCAAAAAAATCGTCTTCATCGAATCTTATTGGAACGTATTCGAAATATTTTTTCCCTATCTGGACTACTTTTAATTCGTTCCCGTCCAATGTTTCAATATCTGATAATCTTTTTAATTTACAGAAAACAGGCAAACCGTCTCCAAGCTCGAAGCTTAGCAACATAGAAAGATCAACTTTCTTTATACCGTAAAAATCTAAGTATCTTTTGATTTTTTCCTGATCACGGTTTTTGTTTATTGTATTCATAACGCCAAACGGTGATCTATTAAGCTTTTTAGTTTCTTTTTTAGCTTCGCGTCTCAATACTGATTTAGATACATTTGTTTTCATAATTCCATAATTTTAAGTTAGTAATATAGTAACGGGTATCGACTATGCACGACCCGGGCAAACATAGTTTACCCGTTAGGCTACCTTTCGGCTCCTTTCCCGTTATCAATATATTACTATCTCATACGGATATTTTTGTTACAGACTAACCGCGCCGCGTGTACTTTGTTCCGGTTGCTTTCGTGCGTGGCTGGCAAACTATGCCAGCCGGGAAAGTTCTAAACTATAGAAGTGAACAGGATCACCAGCCGAAACGCGGATCACGTTTATACGGTATTCTTTCAAAGAACGTATTTTTTACCAAAATTTTGTAGGAACAGGAAAAATACGTATCTTTGAACTTGCTACAGTTGGAAAGATATGTATCTTTCTTTTTCCGGGCCGGCGTTCCTGTAACGTCGGCCTTTTTTTCATTTAGGTAAGATCTATTTGCCGGGCTTTGGGAAGCCCCGGCGGCTTCTTGTAATCTTTATTTTTTGATTACACTACAAAGGTACATAATATTCTCTATTGTGCAATAGATACACACATTTTTCTCTATTATTTTAACCGTTATTTAATATTCAGTCCAAAATGAAAGGTTTATTCACATTTTCGCGCGCTTTCTGGTGGCGTTCCTACATGGTGAGGAACGCCACCAGCAGCGGACACCAGCCACCAGCAGCGGACACCAGCCACCAGCAGCGGACACCAGC
>ENA-OYWX01000379-OYWX01000379.1-human-gut-metagenome-genome-assembly--contig:-NODE-379-length-23318-cov-10.339466_pt1 | contig 23318 bp, 19 predicted proteins | sample MGYA00244815_ERZ653406 | MGnify/ENA primary metagenome ERZ653406 (study PRJEB26926, sample SAMN06165037) | human gut metagenome | biome: ENVO:00009003; feature: ENVO:2100002; material: ENVO:00002003...
ATCTACACGCGTAAGATCGTCGGCAGCGTCAGATGTGTATAAGAGACAGATACCATATATAGTAAAAGTATCGTATATTTGCGTAGTTGTTTAAACAATAATTACATGATAGAACAGTTTAACTTTGACATACAGCTCATTTTTGCGATCCTAAACGGAAAGGTTTCTGCTGCAATCAACCGTAAGCTAAGCCGTAATTTCCGACAGAATGGAATGGAGATAACCCCTGAACAATGGACCGTATTATTGTTCTTATGGGAAAAGGACGGAGTTACCCAGCAGGAGTTATGTAATGCGACTTTTAAGGACAAACCTAGCATGACTCGTCTGATAGACAACATGGAGCGCCAGCATCTGGTAGTACGTATATCGGATAAAAAAGACCGACGTACCAATTTGATACATCTTACAAAAACAGGAAAGGAACTGGAAGAAATGGCACGCTTTATAGCCAACAAAACATTAAAGGAGGCTCTTCACGGTCTGACATTGGAGGAATTAAGAGTGAGCCAGGAAGTTCTGCGCAAAATCTTTACCAATACAAAAGACTAAGAGTAAGCTTTTTTATTTTTTTTCATCAAATAATTTCTTCAATACAAGAATTATCCTTTAATTTGTAACCAAGAAAAAATAAACCATAAAATAGAAGACACACATGAAAAGCTTATTAAAGAACTTAGGATTGTTACTGGTTATTATCGGAGCAGTAATCCTGATTATTTGCTACTATGGAGGCAACGTAAACGACAATGCGATTTTGGCAACTTCTTTGGTTCTCATCATCGTTGGATTAATTTCTCATATCGTTCTGAATAAACGTATTGCCGATTAATATTGAGCTAACAAAAAAGAGAAATAAAAAAGCCTGGGTTTTATAAACTCAGGCTTTTTTATTTCAGTTATCAGTTATTTCTTATTCTTGTTCTGGGGTAATCAATTTATATCCTTTACCATGGATATTGATAATCTCGATAGAATCATCATCTTTCAGATGCTTACGCAATTTAGTAATATACACATCCATGCTTCGTGCGTTAAAGTAATTATCATCTATCCAGATAGTCTTCAATGCAAAGTCACGCTGAAGAATTTCATTAGCATGAGCGCAAAGCAATCCTAACAATTCAGACTCTTTAGTTGTCAGTTTAGTCTGCTTATCGCCAATAGACAAAATCTGTTTCTGAGTATCGAATGTGAAACGTCCGATTTTATACATGTTGCTTTCCTTATTGCGCTTTCCACGTACACGACGTAAAATAGCTTCGATACGGAAAGTCAGCTCTTCCATACTGAAAGGTTTAGTAATATAGTCATCAGCACCAATCTTGAATCCTTCTAGGATATCTTCCTTCAGTGTTTTGGCTGTAAGGAAAATAATAGGAATTTCAGCATTTGCCTGACGTATTTCCTGTGCCAAAGTAAAACCATCTTTCTTAGGCATCATTACATCAAGTACACACAAATCGTATTTATTCTTCAAAAAGGCCTTGAAACCAGCTTCACCGTCAGGAAACAACTCTGCCGAATATCCTTTTGCCTGCAAATATTCTCTTAAAAGCATGCCAAGATTCTCATCATCCTCGCACAACAAAATACGCAATTTTTCGTCCATATCAATCTTCTTTAAATAAAGGTAATACAATAATAAATTTAGTTCCTACATTCAGTTCACTTTCGGCACGTATAGTTCCCTTGTGATCTGTAATTATCTTCTTTACATAGGCCAAGCCCAAACCAAAGCCTTTCACATCGTGTAAGTTGCCTGTATGAACCCGGTAGAACTTTTCAAATATTTTTTTCAGGTTTTCTTTCTTTATACCGATACCATTATCTTCTATCGATATATGAAGCTTGCCTGATTCATTCCAAGTACGGACTTTCAGATGAATATTAACATCCGGTTTCTTATATTTCAATGCATTATCCAAAAGATTGAATATTACATTCGTAAAATGCATTTCATCTACATAGATGAACGGATCGTCGGCATCCAGAGCAACATCCAAAGTTCCGTTACAGTTTTCCACTTTCAGGCGGAATGTGTTGGTTACACCGTAAACCAGTTCATTGGCATCAACCTCTTTTTTCTTCAGTGTTGCCTTTTGTCGTTCAAACATAGACATCTGCAAAACCTTTTCTACCTGGAAACGCAATCGTTTGGTTTCATCATTTATAACCCCAGAAATATGCTTAAACATGGCAGGCGATTTACCTACGGCCGGATCATTCAACATCTGGGCAGCCAAAGAAATAGTAGAGATAGGTGTCTTGAATTCATGAGTCATATTGTTAATGAAATCATTCTTTATCTCTGTCAGTTTCTTCTGACGGAAAATGATGTATATGGTAAAAATAAAAGTCACCAACAATACCAGCGTAAAAATAATAGATGGTATCATGAACCGTACAGAACTGAAAATGTAATTGTCCATTGTCGGGAAAAAGACATTTACAAATCCCATCTTTGCGGGAGGATCTTTTTCGAACAGCAACCGAGAGTAAACCTTTTCGTTATCGTATTCATAGTCAGAGCAACGATAAATTTCTTTATTGTCACGGTCTGTTACCGTAAAATGATAAGGTATGTCTACCCCGTTATTCTTTAATTCCGAATTCAGAAAATAATCCAGCTGTTTGAAATTTACCCGTTCTTTCAACGGCTTATCACTCGCCGTATAAAGAATATTGTAAACTACCTCATTCAACAAAGCACGCTGATAGATATAACGTTCTTTTACGATCTCCTGCAACGTACGTGAAGTCTGAGGAATATTCTTTCCGGTTGAAATAATCTCTTTAGGAATACTAGAAGGACGATTTATCACAGTTTTCCACTCGAAAGTAGAAATCGTACTTCCATCGGAAGAACCGATCAATACACTTCCACCAGACTGAGACTGATGTTGACCTTGAAATTGTTGAGAAAGCTGTGCAGCACGTTCAGTGGCCGCAACATCTTTTTCAAGATATTTTTTCGTTTCCACCAACTCTAAGTTATGAACAGCCTGAGCAAGACTCCGTCCTACATTCTCTTCGAACTGCTCCTTGCGCATCTTGACCATCTCTTCTATATAACTTACCTGCAAATAGAGCAAGCTAAGAAAAGAGAGTCCCATTACAATACCTAATATCCAAATAGTTGACTTTTTCATGAAGGCAAAATTAAACAGCTATCACTTACAAGATACTCTGCTTAACATGTTTTAATCCGTGATTCTCTTATATTAACGAAAAGCGGATATTTACATGTTATTTTAAAAACTTTACGCCACACATTACCCTGCTTTAATGCAAAAATAATAAAATTTTAAATTAATAACAAACAAAGTATGCTAATTGTTTAAGCTTCGTTAAATAAAAAAGGCCGCATTTTTAAGAAATGCGACCTTTGCAACCTATAAAAACAACAACTAGAAAGTTTATACCTCTTCTTTTTCTTGTTCTTCGAATTCTTTCATCAACTTATTCTGAACATCAGTCGGCACAAGTTCATAACTTGCAAACTTCATAATGAACGAAGCGCGTCCTCCTGTAAGTGAGCTCAATGCTGTAGAATAATTAGACATTTCTTTCAAAGGTACCTTTGCAGCAAGCTTTTCATAGCCTTTTTCACTGCTCATACCCATAATCATACCTCTACGGCCTTGCATATCACTCATAACATCACCCAGTTTATCACTTGGTACGAATACTTCTACGTCATAAATAGGTTCCAGAATCTTCGGACCAGCATTTTTAAAGGCTTCACTGAAGGCCTGGCGTCCGGCCAGCATGAAAGAAATTTCATTTGAATCTACCGGATGCATCTTACCGTCATAAACAATTACACGTACATCACGGGCATACGAACCGGTCAAAGGTCCCTGTTCCATACGGCTCATGATACCTTTCAAAATAGCCGGCATGAAACGAGTATCAATAGCACCACCTACTACACTGTTAACAAATACCAATTTACCGCCCCATTCCAGATCAATTGTTTCTGTACTCTTTACATTCATCTTAAATTCCTGGCCGTTGAATTTATACAGTTCAGGAGCAGGCATTCCTTCATAATAAGGTTCTACAATCAGATGAACTTCACCAAACTGACCAGCTCCTCCCGACTGTTTCTTGTGGCGATAATCGGCACGAGCAGCTTTTGTAATAGTTTCACGATATGGAATCTTAGGTTCATAGAACTGTACCTGAAGCTTTTCATTGTTTTCCAGACGCCATTTCAAGGTACGCAAGTGGAATTCACCCTGACCATGAACCAAAATCTGTTTCAACTCTTTAGACTGTTCTACTACCCAAGTCGGATCTTCCTCACGCATGCGGTTCAATACAGCCATCATCTTTTCTGTATCAGCTTCATTGACCGGCTTAATAGCACGAGTATATTTCGGATTCGGATACTTAATAAAGTTAAAACGATTTTCGCAGTCTTTACCATTCAAGGTATTTCCTGTCTTCACATCTTTCAGTTTCACTGTACATCCGATATCTCCCGCACGAAGTTCGTCTACCTTTTCACGGTTAGCTCCGGCACACACATAAAGCTGTGCCATGCGTTCTTTAGAACCACGATCGGCATTATTCAAATCATCACCTTCGTGTACAACTCCACTCATAACCTTGAAGTACTGTACATCTCCGATATGTGGTTCAACTGCTGTTTTAAAGAAATACAAAGAAGTAGGTCCGTTTGCATCAGGAGCAACAGGAACACCACGTGTATTATGTACAGTAGGCATTTCATCAACAAATGGAACGACATTACCCAAGAATTCCATCAGTCGGCGAACTCCCATATCTTTACCTGCACATACACAGAAAACAGGGAACATACCACGTGCAGCCAATCCTTTACGAATACCTTCACGCATTTCGTCTTCTGTAAGCGATTCAGATTCGAAGAATTTCTCCATCAAAGCTTCATCATGTTCGGCAGCAGCCTCTACCAGAGTCTTATGCCAAGCCTGAGCTTTTTCCATTTCCTCAGCAGGAATTTCTTCGATAGTCGGTGCTCCACCGTCAGGACCCCATGAATATTTTTTCATCAAAAGTACATCGATCAACGAATTGAAGTCTGGTCCTGTAGCCAACGGATACTGAACCGGAACAACTTTAGAACCGTAATTTTCCTTCAACTGTTCCAATACATGATCGAAATCACATTTTTCACTATCAAGCTGGTTTACCAGGAAAATCACAGGTTTTCCCAACTTTTCAGTATAACGGAAATGATTTTGTGTACCTACTTCGGGACCATACTGGCCATTCAACAATAAAATAGCCGTATCCGTTACGTTCAATGCTGTAATAGCAGCTCCCACAAAGTCATCACTTCCCGGACAGTCGATGATATTCAGTTTTTTGCCATTCCACTCTACATGATAAACGGTAGAGAAGACCGAGTAACCATACTCCTGCTCTACCGGAAAATAGTCGCTGACTGTATTTTTGGCAGTGATTCTGCCGCGACGTTTTATAATACCACTCTCATAGAGCAGCGCTTCTGTGAGGGTGGTTTTACCTGATCCGTCATTGCCAAGCAGGGCAATGTTTTTAATTTCGTTGGTCTGATATACTTTCATGGTATTTCAAGATTTAATTATTGAACAAAAGGATATGCTTTTCATATCTCTAACATAGTGATGCGCAAATTAGAAATTAATGAGCAGAAATGCAACAAATTTATTCGTGTTACTAAACTATGTTTTTAGACAGAAAACGTCAAGATTCATCTTTTTCCCCTCTACGGCATCAGACTAAATACAATAAAAAAGGCCATGCCACGGCAAACCCAAATTGCCTTGACATGACCTTTTCTAAGGTATATAAAGAACTGTATTACCAGATATTTACACGGTTTTCAGGAGCAATATACATCGGACTTTCCGGAGTGATATTGAAGGCATCATACCAAGCCTGAATATGAGGCAGAGCACCATTTACACGCCATTCGCCCAATGAATGAGGATCTGATTTTGTACGAGAACGCATATCTTCTTCACGAGTATTGGCAGCCCATACAGTTGCATAAGCCAAGAAGAAACGCTGTTCCGGAGTAAATCCGTCTACATCACCCAGAGGATTTTCTTTCATTGCATTCTGGAATGCAAGATATGAAACATTCAAACCTCCATGGTCAGCCAGATTTTCACCCAAAGTCAGTTGTCCGTTAGCTTTCAGTCCCGGCAATACTTCGATATTGTTGAAGAAATCAACCATCACTTTTGCACGAGCATCGAAACGTTCTGCATCACCTTCTGCCCACCAGTCGGTCAGGTTACCATTCTTGTCATACTGACGACCCTGATCATCGAATCCGTGAGTCATTTCATGACCGATTACTACACCGATAGCACCATAGTTGAATGCGTCATCAGCGTTCATATCGAAGAATGGATATTGCAGGATACCTGCCGGGAAACAGATTTCGTTAGTAGAAGGATTATAATAAGCATTTACAGTCTGTGGAGTCATCAGCCATTCATCCTTATCAACAGGTTTTCCCAGACGGCTGTACATGTCATCCAATCCCCATTTGTTTGCACGGCAAGCATTAGCCCAATAAGAGTCCTTCTTGATGTCCAGATTTGAATAATCTTTCCACTTGTCAGGATATCCCACCTTAACATGGAAAGTAGACAGTTTTTCCAAAGCAACCATCTTCGTACTGTCACTCATCCATTCCTGAGCCTTAATACGTTCTCCAAGAGCATCCTGTAAATTCTTAACCAGCTTAACCATACGTTCTTTGGCTGCTGCAGGGAAATATTTTTCTACATACATTTGTCCTACAGCTTCACCCAGCATGCTTTCTACAGCGCTAACGGCACGCTTCCAGCGAGGAGAGTTCTGCTGACGTCCAGACAATACCTTTCCATAGAAATCGAAACGAGCTGTTACAAAGTCATCGCTCAGATAAGGAGCAGCAGCGTCCAGCAGATTATACTGTAAATAAGAGATATGTTTTGATACAGGAAGTGTGTTGATCAGTTTTTCAACTTCTTTCAGAGGTTCTATCTGCATCACATTCAGTTCAGTAACTTCCTTGATGCCCAAGCCTTTCAAATAAGTATCCCAGTCAATACCAGAGAAAGTCTTTTTCAGATCGGCATACGACATCTTATGGTAGTTAGCCTCTGGATTACGTTGCTGTACAGCGTTGAAAGCTTCCTTAGCGATAGAAGTTTCTATTTCCATTACATCAGCCATTTTCTGCTGAGTCTCAGCTTCAGAGAATCCTGCCAGAGTAAAGAGTTTAGCAATATATTTCTTGTAATTTTCACGCACATTTACAGTTGCGCTGTCATTGTCGAGGTAATATTCTTTCTCACCCAAGTTAAATCCACCCTGAGCAATCTGGAACATATTGACATCACTGTTTTTCGGATCTGCATAAACAAAGCTTGAGAAATAAGTTCCGATACCACAGTTCAGCAGTTCTACTACCATAGGGATAATTTCTTTTTTATCCTTCAAAGCAGCAATTTTATCCATTTCTGCCTTTACCGGAGCCATGCCCTCTTTGTTAAGAGTCACGCTATCCATTGCCATGTTATACACATCCCCGATCTTCTGAGCCAGCGAACCCGGTTCATTCTGCTTAGAAGCCAGTCCTTCGATAAGTTCCTGCAATTGTTTGCGGTTGTTTTCAATCAGCACTTCAAATGTTCCATAACGAGAATACTCGTCTGTGAGAGGATGATTCTTCATCCAGCCGCCACATGCATAACGATAGAAATCCTGACTAGGAGCAACTGTAGTGTCAAGATTTTCCAAGTTGATACCGGAAGTAGTTTTAGCTTCCTTTTGTCCGGCACAACCTGTCATGGCAGCAGCAACCAGCACTGCCATAGCAGCAAAAAGTTTTGTTTTCATAATCAATTATAATTAGCAGTTTTAACTTTTAAGTTCTTCCAGTTCAAGAGAAACATTCTCCCATTCTTCTTCAGCATCCGAAATCTGTTTTTTGAGTTGCTGATGCTGTTCGTATAATTTCATATCCGATGCCCCTTCTGGAGTAGCCATCCGTTCTTCCAGTTCGGCAACTTCTTTTTCCAGACGTTCAATAAGCGTTTCACAATCCGCAACCTGTTTTTCCAGTTTACGGATTTTTTTGTTCTGCTCTTTCTGTGCTTCGTACGAAAGTTTATTGTCACTGGCCTGTACCGGTTCTTCTTTCTTCGCAGCAGAAACAGTAGGCGACTGAGAAAGCTGAAGTTCATTGAGGTTTTCCATTTTCTTTTTCTGCAAGAAATCGTAAATCCCTCCAATATGTTCTTTCACTACACCTCCTCCAAACTCATAAACCTTTGTAACCAGTCCGTCCAAAAATTCACGGTCGTGAGAAACTACTATCACCGTACCGTCAAATTCACGGATAGCCTCTTTCAGCACATCCTTGGAACGCATATCCAAGTGGTTGGTAGGTTCGTCCAGTATCAGGAAGTTTACCGGTTCCAGCAACAGTTTTATCATCGCCAGTCGGCTCCGCTCCCCTCCCGAAAGCACCTTTACTTTCTTGTCGGAAGCTTCCCCGCCAAACATAAATGCTCCCAATATATCGCGTATTTTCAAGCGTATATCTCCTTTGGCCACAGAATCTATCGTATCAAAAACAGTCAGATTTCCATCAAGCAGCTGCGCCTGATTCTGCGCAAAATAGCCGATCTGTACATTGTGTCCTATTACCAGCTTTCCTTCGTATGGAATTTCATCCATGATACATTTCACGAGAGTTGACTTACCTTCACCGTTCTTTCCAACGAAAGCAACTTTCTCTCCACGATTGATAGTCAAGGTTACATCATGAAACACAACATGGTCGCCATATGCTTTCTTTACCCCTTCGCAAATTACCGGATAATTGCCGGAACGCATGGCAGGAGGAAATTTCAAACGAAGTGCTGAGTTATCTTCTTCATCTATTTCAATAGGAACTATTTTCTCCAGTTGCTTGATACGGCTTTGTACCTGAACGGCTTTTGTCGCTTTATAGCGGAAACGCTCTATAAAGTCTTCAGTATCTTTTATCTCCTTCTGCTGATTTTCGTACGCACGCAACTGCTGTTCGCGACGTTCTTTACGGAGGACGACAAATTCATCGTAAGCAACCTTATAGTCATAAATACGTCCACAAGATATCTCGATAGTCCGGTTTGTTACGTTATTGATGAAAGCACGGTCGTGACTGACCAGCACAACAGCACCGGGACTCATTTTCAGGAAGTTTTCCAGCCATTGAATACTTTCAATATCCAAATGGTTGGTCGGCTCGTCCAGCAACAATACATCAGGGCGGCGTAACAACAGCTTTGCCAGCTCAATACGCATACGCCATCCTCCACTGAACTCACTGGTAGGACGATCAAAATCAGACCGGCTGAATCCGAGTCCGACCAAGGTACGTTCTATTTCCGCTCTGTAATTTGTACCGCCCATCATCAGGAAGCGTTCGTTATCGTGAGTAAACCGATCTATCAGCTCATGATAACTTTCCGAATCGTAATCCGTACGGTCGGCAAGTTCCTGATTCATTTTTGCCAACTTATCCTGTAACTCGAATATATGTTCGAATGCCATTTCGGCCTCAGCCATTACCGTACGCGTATCACTCAGAATCATCACCTGAGGCAAATATCCGATTGTCACTCCTCGCTGTACAGCAACATTACCTTCAGTAGGTTGTTGCAGGCCTGCCAGAATCTTCAGCATGGTCGATTTTCCCGCACCATTTTTACCTACTAATGCTATACGGTCTTTCTTATTTATAACAAATGAAACATCCTCGAACAAAGGAGTAACTCCAAACTCAACTTTCAGTCCTTCAATAGAAATCATATATTCGTTCCAACTTTACAAAGTGCAGGCAAAGGTAGCATTTATTTCCTTTTATTTTATACATTTGCTTATACAAATCAATCATTATATTACTTATTTATGAAAAACGCGACAAAAAAATTTCTTCTATTATCCGCCGGCATATGTATTTGCTGTCACTCAAGCGGACATTTTAAAACACATCCGGGCATGCCTATCCACATAACGGAAGAAGGAAAAATCGTATATTATGCTTACCCTAACGGCGACCGGGTTCCTGATTTTTCATATTGCGGATATCAGCGATCGGAACATCCCATTCCTTATATAGAAGCCAAAGTCTATGTTCATCCGCCTCAAGGTGATGCAACAGCCGTCATCCAGCGGGCAATTGATTATGTCAGTTCTCTCCCCTTGCAGGATAATCAGTTCCGGGGAGCTATACAGCTGCTTCCGGGCATATACCACATCGAAGGACAGTTATTGATACGCAAAAGTGGTATTGTACTACGTGGTAGCGGATGCAATGCTTCAGGAGGAACAGTTTTGCAAGCAAAAGGATTTACAAAAAACGAATTAATCCGTATACTGGGATATGACAATGCCGAAACATCCGACAGCCTGAAAGTTTCCGACAAATATGTTCCTGTAAATGCAACTTTCATTCCTTTAGCTTCGGCCGACAAGCATTTAAAGGTTGGAGATAAAATACGAGTAATACGCCCGTGTACTCCCGAGTGGCTTGCAGAGCTAGGAACAGACCGTCTGGGTAACCAGCAGGAGTACAACTTTTCGAAATGGCAGCCCGGACAGTATACAATGGCATGGGAACGTAATGTCACTCAAGTCAGTAAGGAAGGTATCGAAATAGACGTGCCAATTACCATGAGCCTTGATCCTGAATATGGAGGAGGATATGTCACTCCCCTGAAATGGACCGGACGTATATATAATATAGGTATAGAAAACTTATGCTGCATTTCCGATTTTGATGCGGCCAATCCCAAAGATGAAAATCACCGCTGGCAGGCTATTACTTTCAATCACATACAAGACGGATGGGTAAGAAGAGTAACAGCCAAGCATTTTGCCGGTTCGGCAGTGATGTTGCTGGAAGGAAGCAGCCAGATAACCGTAGAAGACTGTAAGTTTCTGGAGCCGGTTTCAGAAATAGCAAATCATAGGCGGTATGCCTTTCACACTCTCGGCCAGCAAACACTTTTCCAGCGTTGCTATTCCGAAAACGGCTATCGTGATTTCAGTGTCGGAAAAGGTGTGCCGGGGCCCAATGCCTTTGTACAATGTCATTCGGAATGTCCTTACAGTTTCAGCGGGTCTACCGGAGGATTTTCGAACGGTATTCTGATGGACAAGATTACCGTATCCGGAGGAAGCCTGGAGTATGGCTATCGCGACATATCTGATCAGGGAGCAGGATGGACAGCCGCCAATTCTCTTTTCTGGCAAGGTCGGGCTTCACAGACTCACTGTGTTACCCCTCCGACAGCACACAACTGGGCTTATGGTATGTGGACTCAGCCTTACGGCAACGGATATTATCAGCTATCCCATACATTCATAAAACCGGAAAGCATATTTTACGCACAGCTGACAGAACGTACAGGGAAGAAACAAGAGCTGGAAGAAAATAAGATTTTTGTCTATCAGACACTCGAAACAGCCAAACCTACGGTAGAATATGCAGCATGGATGTCTAAGCAATCATTACATCCTGATATCCGAATGGATAAATGGATAGACAGCATGATTGTGTCATACCCAATAGATTGCAGCATACATGACATTCCGGAAGTTTCACAAGTAAAATATAAACCGAGAAAAGAACATACTGATGCCGTAAAGTCTGCTCCACTCACTATCCGCAACGGATGGGTGACACGAGGAAGTCAGATTATGACCAGAGGCACTTATCCACATAAGTCGGAACCGAGAACAACAGGATGGCAGGGCATTGGTTCACTCACACTTTTTTATCCGGGAAGAACCGGACACGGATATACGGAAGAACCGGACAGCATTGCCCGGCAACTGGAAGCATCGGGAAGCCATGTGTTGCACCACCGCACGGGATTATGGTACGAACGCCGGCGAAACGATCATGAACGGAACATGCAGGCTGACTCGGAGGTCTGGGCTCCTTTCAACGAATATCCATACAGTCGCAGTGGAACAGGAGAAGCGCAAGACCGACTGAGTAAATACGATTTAAATAAATTCAATCCCTGGTATTGGTACAGACTCAAACAGTTTGTCGACCTTGCCGACAGAAAGAATCTGTTACTCTGGCACGACCATTACAACCAGCATAATATCATAGAAGAAGGAGCGCACTGGTGTGACTATCCCTGGCGTTCGGCAAACAACATCAACAATCTTGGATTCCCCGAGAAAACATTGTTTGCAGGCGACAAGCGTGTATATATGGCCGAACAATTTTATGACATCACCCGTCCGGTTATCAGAAAATATCATCAGTTGTTTATCCGACAAAGCGTTAATACGTTCCACGACAACAATGGAGTCATACACAGCATCGGAATGGAATATACCGGTCCGTTACATTTCATGAAGTTCTGGCTGGAAGAAATCGCTTCCTGCCCCAACCATCAACTGGTAGCTCTGACTGCAACCAAGGATGTGCAGGATGCCGTTCTGCAAGATTCTCTCTATAATAAAATGGTAGACATCATCGACATCCGGCAATGGCACTATCGTAACGACGGAAGCTTGTATGAGCCCCAAGGAGGATGTAGTCTGGCTCCCCGACAGTGGGCACGACTCATCGATCCCGGTACAACGTCTTGTGAAAGCATTTATCGGGCTGTATACGAATATCGTTCCCGTTATCCGGAAAAAGCGGTAACCTACAACGCTGCCATGCCACGCAACGTCAAAGGTAATGCAGCCAACTGGGCTGTTTTCATGGCAGGCGGTTCACTGGCAAAAGTTCCTCCTATCGAAGCTATGGATGTATATACACTGGCTTCAGAATTTCAGCCTGTCGCTTCACTTACGGAAAGCAACCGGCAATGGGTGATGGGAAAAGCCCAAAAGGGATACCTCGTATATTGTCTTGAAACAGATATCCACCTGGACCTGAGTCATGACCGGAAGACATACAAGATAGTATGGATCAATCCGGTAAACGGAGAAATATTCAGAAAAGAGCAGACACGTCTAAAAGGAGGAAAAGTAATCTCCCTGAAAGCACCACAGAAATACTGTGTATGCCTGCTTTATTAGAAAGATAAAAACAAAGCCCGTCGGAATATTACCAACGGGCTTTTGTTATATTATTTATTATATCTCAGATTTCCGAATCAATCTTCAACGTAACGTTCGATAGTCTGTGCACGGTCCGGACCTACAGATACAATCTTGATAGGGGTTTCCAACTGTTCTTCAAGGAAAGCAATATAAGCATTGAATTCTTCTGGGAATTCATCTTCACTTGTCATCTTAGTCATGTCAGTCTTCCAACCCGGCATTTCTACATATACAGGTTCAACTCCTTCGGTAATATCGAATGGGAAGTAATCGATTTCTTCACCATTAACCTTATAAGCTACACAAGCCTTGATGGTTTCAAATCCATCGAGCACATCGCTCTTCATCAGAATCAGCTGAGTAACTCCATTCACCATAATAGCATAACGCAAAGCTACCAGGTCAACCCAACCGCAACGACGTTCACGACCAGTTACTGCACCATATTCGTGTCCCAGATCGCGGATAGTCTTACCTGTTTCATCGAACAATTCTGTTGGGAACGGTCCTGCTCCAACACGTGTACAGTAAGCTTTCATGATACCATACACTTCACCGATTTTATTCGGGCCAAGACCCAGACCTGTACAAGCACCGGCACAAATTGTGTTAGAAGAAGTAACAAACGGATAAGAACCGAAGTCAACATCCAGCATTGTACCCTGAGCACCTTCACACAACACACTCTTGCCTGCTTTCAGCAAATTATTGATTTCATGTTCGCTGTCTACCAAATTAAACTGACGTAAGTATTCAATACCTTCCATCCACTGTTTTTCCAGTTCGGTAATGTCATACTCATAGTTCAGGCTTTTCAGAATCTGTTCGTGACGAGCTTTAGCTGCTGCATATTTTTCTTCAAAGTTATGCAGGATATCTCCTACACGAAGTCCGTTACGGCTTACCTTATCAGTATAAGTAGGACCGATACCCTTACCTGTAGTACCTACTTTAGAAGCTCCTTTTGCAGCCTCATAAGCAGCATCCAGAATACGGTGAGTAGGCAAAATCAAATGAGCCTTCTTTGAAATGTGCAAACGTTCTTTCAAAGGATGACCGCTTGCTTCCAGCGCTTCGGCTTCTGCCTTGAACAAAGACGGATCAAGAACAACACCGTTTCCGATAATATTTACTTTATCTCCCTGAAATATTCCGGAAGGAATAGAGCGGAGTACATATTTCTGACCTTCAAATTCAAGAGTATGACCTGCATTCGGTCCTCCCTGAAAACGAGCAACAACATCATAGCGCGGAGTCAAGACATCGACTACTTTCCCTTTTCCTTCGTCGCCCCATTGTAAACCTAGCAAAACATCTACTTTCATGATTTCCAACTTTTATAATAAGTTTATTTACTTTTCTTACGTTTAGCCGCCATACACTTGTTGCACAACCCGTATATGTACAAGGAATAGTGCGAAGCATGAAAACCTTTCAACTTTGTGTCGGCAATAGCCTGCTTCAAAGTTTCATCTTCAAATTCAGACACTTTTCCGCACGAGGTGCATATCATGTGATGGTGAGTTTCATTATTGTACGAACGTTCGTACTGTGAAGTATTGCCGAACTGATGTTTGATCACCAGCCCCGCATCAATCAGGAGTATGATTGTATTATAAAGAGTAGCACGACTTACACGGAACTTTTCTTTTTCAGCCATATAGGAATAGAGCATATCTATATCAAAATGTCCCTTTATGGTATAGATTGTATCGAGTATAGCATAACGCTCGGGTGTCTTCCGATGCCCGTTCTTCTGAAGATAATCCGTCAGAATCTGTTTTGCTTTATCTTTTATATTCTCTTCCATCCGGTAATTCGTTCAGGGTTCAAAGTTAATCTTTTTTATGCAATTAAGAAAAACAATAAAAGAAAAATTTCTCTAATCAGGAATCTCTAAAACATCAGAATTCCAAATCTGCCTTAATCTCTTCTGCCAATGCCCTGACAGCCGGCTTCTCCGATTTTGCCCAGATACCCAACTGCTTGCTTACGGTTCTTTTATTGTCACGCGACTGGTGTGCATACTTGCGCAATGCCACGGATGCCGCCTTCTGAACCGGACCGCAATCTCCTTCCACAGCCGTACAGGCCTGATCCAGAAATTCAGCCTCAGCACGCTCATTCAGTTTTTCTCCTTTCATCAACAAACGTGCCATCAGTAAAAAGCCACAAAGCTGGAACATCTCGCGTTCATCTGCCATCCAACGGAACACAACTTCCGATGCATAAGGCAAACGCTGGAACAGATTCATCACCGTATATTCTGCCAGTTCAGGATAGTCCATACCCTCTATCCAGATATCAGCTATTTCCTGATAAAACGTATCTGCCGGCTGAAGCAGACCTGCCAGAATCTTACATTCTCTGATATTTTCCTTCCACAGTGCCTGAGCCAGTTCATGATCGGGCTCATATCCCGCAGCTATCTCCTTGATACGGGGATATTCAATACCGAAATTCAGTTTGTACTCCATCCCTTTTTCACGCATGCTTTGCGAAACCATGCCGTTCATGAAAAGACGGAATTTCGATTTGATATCTTTAATTGTTTCGTGTATATTATTGTCCATAATAAAAAGCAATCATAAAATCCTCCGTTGCAGATTTCGTATTCTACAACGGAAGTATATTATAAATTAGAATAATCTCTGCTATATCGGAGCATCTGCTCTGCATACCCTTCCGAATAAGAAATATGCACATCGGTAATGTTTCCCTCCGCATCGGTTTGTGGCGTATACACCGGATTGACAAAACCTTTATAAGGAGCCAGATGCAGACTGCGATATCGTTGCAAGACTTCGGCATGCAATACCGGATCGACTTGTACGGCATACGTTTCAACCAGCTGACGGGCTGCCTCATAATCTCCCTCGCTCTTGATGCGCTGAATTTCGGCCAGCAGTTTACCAAACAGCATACGCAACTTGGCATAATCGTTAATACGTACGTAAGTTTTTCCGTCACGGTTCACCATTTCCACCACATGCTCTGCCTGTCCATGTTCCAGTGCCCAGCGAGCTATCAGCTGACGGTTGCGCATATGTGCCTCTTCTACCGTACACCCGGGCTCTATACGTACCAGCTGCGTCATCAAGCCGTTCATCATGTACGAATAATATTCAGCCTTATAAGCCTCAGCATCCGGCACAAGTCCCAGTTCTATCATTTTAGCGTCGGGCAAATAGTAAAGACCGAACAAATCGGCACGTGCTTCTTCAATCGTAGAACCATGCGCTTTCAAAGCATCCGGATCTACTCCCGGAAGCAGTTTTCCTGAACCATGCCCCAGACATTCATGCAAATCAGTATGCAAGTCGTCGGTTATATCGGCATACTTCTCAAGCAACTGGCGTTCTGTTTCACTATATACAAATTCTTCGCGGAAACCATTACCTCGGGCAGCTTTGTTATAAGCATCGGTCAGATTGCCAATCGTCACCGACTTCGAGCCATGTACACTACGAATCCAGTTGGAATTCGGGAGATTGATACCGATAGCAGTCGACGGATATAAATCGCCGGCCAGAATAGCTGCTGTAATAACCTTTGCCGAAACGCCTTTCACTTCTGTTTTCTTGAAGCGGACATCTACCGGCGAGTGGTCTTCAAACCACTGGGCATTACTGCTGATGGTTTCTGTACGGTGAGTAGCTTCCATATCCTTAAAGTTGACAATCGATTCCCAACTTGCTTTCATTCCCAGCGGATCGCCGTAGCTTTCGATAAAGCCATTCACAAAATCCACCAATGAGTCAGTATCCTTCAGCCAGGCTATGGAATAAGCATCAAACAGTTTCAGATCTCCTGTTCGATAAAATTCTATCAACAGACGGATAACTTCGCGCTGTGCGTCATTTTCTGCGACATCCTCAGCTTTTTGCAACCATGAAATAATTTTTTCAATGGCAGACGAGTACATTCCTCCAACTTTCCATATCTGTTCGTACACGTGTCCGTTTTCTTTTACTAGACGACTGTTCATACCATACATTACCGGTTCCTGATCGTCTGCTTTCTTTTGGGCTGCATAAAAGGCTTCTGCTTCCTGCTGAGTAACCCCTTCGTAATAATTGGCAGCAGAAGTGAGCACCAGGTCTTCCCCATCCGACTGATTCACCCGCTTGGGCATAACGATTGGATCGAAGATTACCGGAAACAGCTTATCGCACATAGCCTGACATGTTTCACCTTCTTCAAGCGGAAGCACCTCTTCAGGCAGTGAGTTGACAACTTCTTCCAGGTAAGCAGACGTAAATGCCGGTACGAACTTGTCGCATGCATAATGATGATGAATACCGTTTGCAAACCATACACGTTTCAGATAGACTTCCAGTGCAAGAAACTGCTCACTGGTACGGTCGCCTTTGAAATGTATATAAACAGCTTCCAGCAGACGACGAATCTGCAAGTTGTATTTTCCGTTCTGATCGAACAATATATCTCTTCCTTCAAGAGCAGCCTGAGATAGATAATAAATCAACTGCTTGCGCCGTAAGGGCAAGTTTTCAAATCCGGGAACCCGGTAACGCAAAATCTGCAAATCTGCAAACTGTTCTACTGTATATGAAAATGAATCTTGCAACATATATATTCTTCTTTTTTATAACCATCCATTATCTACTTATAAAAAGCCCTCAAACTAAATGTCATTCTAAACGAAAAGAAAGTATACTCGGAAAAGCCTTGCATGTACTTTCTCCCGTTTAGAATGACATCTGTTGTTTTTATAAGTTCTATTTTCTTTAACCGTTACCTATTATTTTCCAGTTTTCGTCTTCTATAGTTATTAGGTGTTTCGCCAACATTCTTATAAAAAGCCGCATAAAACGACTGACGGTTGGCAAAACCGACCATTGTACTGATTTCTTCTACATTCTTTTCCGCATAACGCTTGTCGATCAACATATGCAAAGCGTCCTTGATTCGGTACTCGTTTACCAGGCATGAATAGTTCATTCCGAAGCGGGAATTGATGACAGCCGACAAGTAACGAGTATTGGTTTTAAGTTCTTTCGCAAGATCTTTCGCCGAATAATTAGGATCCTTGTATTTCTTCTGAAGAACAATAATGTTCATAATTCGGTCATACAATTCATCAGCCAGTTCGGCACGAATCATGTTACGGTAAGGTGCGTCCTTTATCTTCCTCTCCCGAAGATTATAGGGCTTTTTCTCTAAAACTTGACCTTGCTCGGTCATTAATTTATCCTCTTCTCTCATCTGTCTTTATATTTAGATAATGGTTGTTTCTTCTCCCCGAAATACTATAATTATACAAATTTGCTAAGACTTTTTGTATTTTACAACATATCTACGAGCTTATTTTTCTAGAATATCATTTTTTCACATTTAAAACAGGCTAAAAATAAAAGATAACCGATATTTTAAAAGATTGAACTATCTTTGCCCGCTAATTACATAAATATAGAAAATGATACTAAAAACGCTGAAATCATACTTCGGATACACTCAATTCAGGCCACTGCAAGAAGAAATCATCACTCAAATTTTACATAAAAAAGATACACTTGTACTCATGCCTACCGGCGGCGGAAAATCTATTTGCTACCAGCTTCCGGCTCTGCTCATGGAAGGAACTGCCATTGTAGTTTCCCCCCTGATATCGCTGATGAAAGACCAGGTGGAAAGCTTGCAGGCAAACGGCATCATTGCCCGTGCCCTGAACAGCACGAACGATGAGACCACAGATGCCAATATCCGTTTCGAATGCAGGCAGGGAAGGGTCAAACTGCTATATATCTCACCGGAAAGACTCATGGGCGAGGTCAACTTTCTGATGAAGGATATCCGCATTTCATTGTTCGCCATCGACGAAGCACACTGTATCTCACAGTGGGGACATGATTTCCGTCCGGAGTATACACAGTTGAAAATACTTCGCCAGCAGTTTCCGGATGTTCCGGTCGTTGCACTGACTGCTACAGCCGATAAAATTACACGACAAGATATCATCAGACAGCTGGCAATGAAAGACCCTCAAATTTTCATCTCTTCTTTCGACCGTCCGAATCTGAGTCTGGACGTCAAGCGAGGTTTTCAGCAGAAAGAAAAAATGCGTACGATATTCGATTTCATTGCACGACACCGCGGAGAAAGTGGAATCATTTACTGCATGAGCCGCAGCAAAACCGAAAAGGTGGCGGAAATGCTGGAAGAGCATGGTATTGCAACTGCTGTCTATCATGCCGGACTCAGTACTGCCGCACGCGAAGCTGCACAGGATGATTTCATCAATGACCGTGTTCAGGTGGTCTGTGCAACGATTGCTTTCGGCATGGGAATAGACAAATCGAACGTACGATGGGTCATTCACTACAACCTTCCTAAAAGTATCGAAAGTTTTTACCAGGAAATTGGACGTGCCGGACGCGACGGACTTCCCAGCGACACCCTGCTGTTTTACTCTTTCGGCGATATCGTCCTGCTCTCGAAATTTGCAGCCGAAAGCAACCAGCAGGAAATCAATATGGAGAAACTGAACCGCATGCAGCAATATGCAGAAACGGATATCTGCCGGCGACGAATCTTACTGAACTATTTCGGTGAAACAATGGATCACGATTGCGGTAACTGTGACGTATGCCGTAATCCTCCCGAACGTTTCGATGGGACAATTATTGTACAAAAGGCGTTGAGCGGCATCGCACGTGCCGACCAACAAGTGTCTATCAACACGCTGATAGATATTCTGAGAGGTGCAGCCACACAGGAAATTATCGAACGGGGATACGATAAGCTGAAAACTTACGGCGTAGGACGGGATATTCCGGCACGCGACTGGCAGGATTATCTGCTGCAAATGTTGAACCTGGGATATTTTGAGGTTGCCTACAACGAAAAGAACCACCTGAAGATAACCGAAGCCGGAAGAAAAGTACTGTTCGGGCATGAACGAGCCCTGCTGGTAGTTATTAAGCGTGAAGAATATGCTGCCAAAGGAACGAGAAAAAAACAAAAACAGCCCCTTGCAACAGAAGCACTGTTCCCTACCCCTATGGTATTCGACAACGAAGACGAACAGCTGTTCGAAGAACTTCGCCAGTTACGAAAAAAACTTGCCGACCAACAGGCTATACCGGCTTACATTGTTCTTTCGGACAAGACGCTCCATCTCCTGGCTTCTTCACGTCCTACTACGGTAGAAGCTTTCGGTGAAATAAGTGGTATCGGTGAATATAAAAGAGATAAATACGGAAAAGACTTTATTGAGGTCATCCGGAAGTTTACCAGATAACCCCTACAACTATTTGCCAGTATTTTTTACCGACAAAACAACCTGAAAAGTTAATGTCCGAATAAAAATTTTCTCCACCTGACCGCACGTCATATCTGACATAAAAAAGACAGGGATTCATTATAATAAAACGTCAGCATATCTTTTCCAAAATATGCTGACGTTTTACCGAAAATCTCTGCATGTTTTTTTAAAACATCATGCAAAATTTTCGCAAACAGATAAATTATTATTTTTCAACTACTTACACTTTTTCAATTTTTCCATCAGTTCCATACGAGGAACACCTAGCGAAACAGCCTTCTCATAAGCCTCACGTGCCTCGTGTTTCTTCTCCATCTGTAAATAAATATCTCCCATCATCACATGCGTATCAGCATCACGGGCATCCAGTTTCAAGGCTTCTTCCAAATCGAGCAAGGCAGCATCGGGCAAGTTCTGCCCCAGTTCCAGATTAGCTCTCATCTTATATAGGGAAGCATCTTTCGGATAGTCTTCGATAAGCAGGTTCATACCATCGCGTGCCGCGATATACCGTCCTTCTTTCTGATCCAGCATAGCCAGTCCCAGACGGGCAGCCTTATGTTTCGCATCTAATCCCAGTATCACATTATAGTCGATGCGTGCTTCCTTATACTGTCGCCGTTTCATATAGATATAAGCACGAAACAAACGAGCCTCCTTATCGTTCGGCAAGAGATCGATTACATTGCAATAGTCCAAATAGGCTTTTTCCGTCAGATTCTTTTCCATATAAAGTGTGGCACGGTTCAGCAGAATGGCAGTTGCATAAGGAGTAATGTTCAGTGCCATCGTATATGAATCTATTGCTTCGTCTATCTTTCCCTGACGCTTCAGCACGGTTCCCAAGTTAGAAAAAAGCAACGCATTCCGGGCATTGTAAGGATCGAGCCGTAAAGCCTCGCGAAAGAGTTCCTCAGCTTGTTGCAGACTATCCTTGAAAGTATAGTCCATAGCTTTTTCCACCAGTTCATTATACGATTGTGCCTTACTGCCCAGCAACGAGAAAATACATATCAAACACAGGAGTATTCTTTTCATCCGGATATAATTTTAATTAAATTCGAAAGCAAAGGTAATGGAATAATCTGTGGAGTGGGATGTATATTAAAAAGTTTTTGTAAGTTTGAACAATCATTATAAACAAGAACTATCATGAAACTGGAAAAAGCTATATTTGCCTGCGGATGTTTCTGGGGAGCACAGTATCAGTTTGAACATGCCAAAGGAGTGGTACGCTCCACAGTAGGCTACATAGGCGGACACAAGGAACATCCGGCTTATGAAGAAGTAAAGGCACACACTACCGGACATGCAGAAGCAACACTGGTAGAATTTGATGCAGAACAAACATCGTTTACAGAACTGTGTAAACTCTTTTTTGAGATTCACGATCCGGCACAGACCGACGGACAAGGTCCTGATATCGGTCCGCAGTATCGCAGCGAGATATTTTATCTGAATGACAAGTAAAAAGAAGAGGCAGAAGCTGTCATCGCCCTGCTAAGGGGAAAAGGATATGAGGTGAATACGAAACTCACTCCCGCCACAACGTTCTGGGAAGGAGAAGAATATCATCAGCACTATTACGATAAGACAGGAGGAGAACCTTACTGCCATATCCGAGTTAAAAAATTCTGACCCGATCCATCAGCAACAAAACGTATCCGAACTATAAAAAAGACAGAACCCCGAAAGTCAGCATAAAAACTTTCGGGGTTCTGTGTATCAAACAATAGCTGATACGATTCTTACTGTCACGCTTTTTTAATGTAATCAACCACCCATGCACCAACTTCCTTGGTTCCGTATTTAGGCTGTCCCTCTACCTGAATTTCAGGAGTACGCACATAAGCATCGAGTGATGCATCTACTGCCTTGCGGATCAGTGCGCCTTCTTCTTTCAGATCGAAATATTCGAAAAGCATTGCCACCGACAGAATCTGTGCCAGCGGATTGGCAATGTTCAATCCCTTAGCCTGCGGCCATGAACCATGGATAGGTTCGAATACCGGAGTGCTTTCGCCTGTAGAAGCTGAAGGAAGCAATCCCATAGAACCACTGATTACTGATCCTTCGTCTGTAAGGATATCGCCGAAAGTATTTTCTGTCACCATCACATCGAAGAACTTTGGTTCCTGAATCATCTTCATAGCTGCATTGTCAACAAACATATAGTCTGTAGTAACTTCCGGATACTGAGGAGCCATTTCCTGAGCAATCTGACGCCACAAGCGAGAAGATGCAAGTACGTTTGCCTTATCGACTACGGTAAGGTGTTTGCGACGCTTCATGGCATATTCAAAACCGACCTTCAATATTCTTTCAATCTCAGGACGTGTATACATATTTGTATCGTAAGCCTTATCGTTGTCCTGATACTTCTCACCGAAATACATACCTCCTGTCAACTCACGGATGCAAAGGAAGTCTGCACCGTCAACAAGTTCTGCCTTCAACGGAGATTTGTGTACCAGACATTTGAATGTCTGAACCGGACGGATATTGGCAAACAGTCCCAGTTTCTTACGCATGGCTAACAATCCTTGTTCCGGACGGACCTTTGCTGTCGGGTCATTGTCGAATTTAGGATCACCTACGGCAGAAAACAATACAGCATCTGCATTCTTACATATTTCATAAGTTGCTTCCGGAAACGGATCGCCTACTTTATCAATTGCATCCGCACCACACAAAGCATATTCGTAACTTACCTTATGACCAAATTTCTCACATACAGCCGACATTACATCTACTCCCTGAACAGAGATTTCAGGACCGATTCCATCGCCAGCCAACACTGCTATCTTAAAATCCATAATTATTGTTTATTCTTTAGTAAATAGTCTATTTATCTTTAAATCTTCTATTATACATATTATACAAACCTGTCTCTTATACACATCTCCGAGCCCACGAGACAGGCAGAAATCTC
>ENA-OYWX01000389-OYWX01000389.1-human-gut-metagenome-genome-assembly--contig:-NODE-389-length-22490-cov-20.631647_pt1 | contig 22490 bp, 13 predicted proteins | sample MGYA00244815_ERZ653406 | MGnify/ENA primary metagenome ERZ653406 (study PRJEB26926, sample SAMN06165037) | human gut metagenome | biome: ENVO:00009003; feature: ENVO:2100002; material: ENVO:00002003...
GCCCCCGTCAATTCCTTTGAGTTTCACCGTTGCCGGCGTACTCCCCAGGTGGAATACTTAACGCTTTCGCTTGGCCGCTTGCAGTATATCGCAAACAGCGAGTATTCATCGTTTACCGTGTGGACTACCAGGGTATCTAATCCTGTTTGATACCCACACTTTCGAGCATCAATGTCAGTTACAGGTTAGTAAGCTGCCTTCGCAATCGGAGTTCTTCGTGATATCTAAGCATTTCACCGCTACACCACGAATTCCGCCTGCCTCAACTGCACTCAAGGAAACCAGTATCAACTGCAATTTTACGGTTGAGCCGCAAACTTTCACAACTGACTTAATCTCCCGTCTGCGCTCCCTTTAAACCCAATAAATCCGGATAACGCTCGCATCCTCCGTATTACCGCGGCTGCTGGCACGGAGTTAGCCGATGCTTATTCATACGGTACATACAAAATCCTACACGTAGGAAACTTTATTCCCGTATAAAAGAAGTTTACAATCCGTAGGACCTTCATCCTTCACGCTACTTGGCTGGTTCAGGCTCTCGCCCATTGACCAATATTCCTCACTGCTGCCTCCCGTAGGAGTTTGGACCGTGTCTCAGTTCCAATGTGGGGGACCTTCCTCTCAGAACCCCTATCCATCGCAGGCTAGGTGGGCCGTTACCCCGCCTACTACCTAATGGAACGCATCCCCATCGTTTACCAATAAATCTTTAATGGTGTTATCATGCAATCTCACCATACTATCAGGTATTAATCTTTCTTTCGAAAGGCTATCCCTGAGTAAACGGAAGGTTGGATACGTGTTACTCACCCGTGCGCCGGTCGCCATCAAACTTAGCAAGCTAAGTTCATGCTGCCCCTCGACTTGCATGTGTTAAGCCTGTAGCTAGCGTTCATCCTGAGCCAGGATCAAACTCTTCATTGTAAAATATCTTTTTACTCTTGCGAGTACTTTTTGTCTCTGTTCAGGTGACCGAATATTTCTTGATTATTTAATCAGATTGACGGTTTTATCACTTCATCACGGATACACATTATATATATCACATGACTACTGCTTGTACTACATTTCGTTTGTTTATCCAAAGTCTTTCAAAGAACTATCTCTTATTTCTAAGCTTCCGTTTGTTAGCGAAAGCGTTTGCAAAGGTAAGAGGTTTTTTCTTAACCACCAAATTTTTTCGAAGTTTTTTTTCGAAAAAATTTTCCAGCGGTCAGAAACCGGAACCGCAAGCCCTTCTCGCTCCCTTAGCACCGCTAAGGTAAGATACAAGGCAACAACCGATAAACCGGAAACCTCACGTTCACTCTGTCAATGCTTTACTGCGTTTCTCTCTCGAAAGCGGGTGCAAAATTACGCACTTTTTCGCAAACTCCAACTTTTACACGACTTTTTTTTGACCGTTTCCCAAAGTTTTTTCGTAAGACACTGGAAAACAGCTATGTTACGCGGCATATTTTTTTACCGGACGCAGAAGGAGGAGGAAAACATGCACAATAATATTTATTGCGCGGGCGGGCGCATGTGCGCGAAGGAAAACACACCGCATTATCCGCAAAAAGCGGCACAATGGAAAAACAACGCCTTCTCTTCATTAAAACAACGGCATGTTTTCACCTAAAATACACCTTCTTTTTTAAAAATTACAGCATATTTTTTTCAGCATAACGAACAGACTGATTATCAGTACCGACGGAAATACACAAAGCGGCACTGTTTCTTCACGTAAAAATATACCATTCATGTCCGATGAACATGCTATTTAAGAATCTCGTGGCGCTCTAAACCGGAACTCTATAAATAAACATGATGAGGTTCTCTTGAAAACTTAGAAGGGAGAAGATATTTCCCTTCATAAACAACAATCAAAAAAGGCTCCAATATAAAAAATATCAGAGCCTTAATCTTCATCCCATTTTGCCTATATGGCAAAAATTTAATTAACTAACCTTTTTTACCTTTATCCCAAAAGCACAATACATCAAGTATGCAACACACAGCAAGACAACGAATAATCCTGCCGTAATTCCTCCCAAATCAATTGCAAATCCTAAAATAGGAGTTACAACCCCACCACCGGCAACGGCAGTTATCATCAGACCGGAAATCTGATTCATCTTTGAAGGACATTCTTGAAAAGCCAAGGAATAAATGATAGAGAAAACAGAAGAGGCAAAAAATCCGATTCCACCAATACATAATAAATTCAGTGTAGCACCATCAACAAACATCAAAAGCAATAATGAAGCTGCACATGCAATAATATTTACGCGGAAATAACGTATTCCTGATATTCTTGCCAACAAAAATGTTCCAAGTAATGCTCCAATTGTTCTACTCAAGAAATAAACTTGAGGAGCAAACTTGACTTGTTCGGCGCTCCAATCGTAACGAACTGCCATAAGTTTTGAACTAATATAATTGGTGGCAACATCAACTCCGACAATGAAAAAGATTCCTAAAAACAAAATCAAAATGATTTTATCCTTCAATAAGGAAAACGAATCAGCCATTGAAATGGTTTCCGAAACACTCTGTTCCCGCTTTATAGGTGTGAACATCAACCAAAGTGCAAAAAACAAAGTTATCACCCCCAATATTGGGAAGCAATAATACCAATGTTCAGAGCCAAAACGTAATGTAGCAAATAATACAATTTCCGGACCAACCAAAGAAGAAATAGCCTTAATAACCTGCCCGGCAGTCAAACTGCTTGTAAGCATACGCTGATCCCGTATCACATTATTCAGCAATGGATTAAGAGAAATCTGCAATATGGCATTTCCTATGCCTAACAAGATATAAGCAATGATACAAGTTACACTACTATAAACAATCAACGGCAAAAACATACCGACAATTGTCACCAGCATACTAATGAGTACGGTATTTTTTCGCCCCCATTTATTCATCTTATTCCCAACAGGTATTCCTAGAAAAAGAAACCAGATAAACACCATCGACGGAACGAATCCTGTCATCGTAGACGACCAACCAAAACTTGTCTGCATATAATCGGAAGAAATACCGACTATATCACAAAAGCCCATAACAAAAAAGGCAGCAAGTACTGGAATTACTTTTATTATAGAACTGTTTTTCATAAGTAAATTAATCAGCTTGCATGGCTAATTATGAATAAATTAGCCATGCAAACAACAAATAATAAAATATTTATTTCCCATAATATGGAAGTACATCCTTTCCCCATTCAACATTTGGCGTATTTCCCATTTTTAATTTCAGAGTTCCCCCTTTAAAGAAATCCTCACGATATATCCAACAATCATTTAATGGTTTTCCATTAAACTCGGCAGATTGAATGTAATAAGCATCGGGAGTATTATTCTCTACTTCTATAACAAAAGATTTACCTTTTGCATATTGAGGATTTAATTTAATTTCAACTTTATCAAATAATGGACTTCCTATTTGGAAAGTTGGCTTATCACAGACACCTCCTTGAACATCAAATAACCCCATACCAGCTAATACATACCATGCACCAAGCTGTCCTTGATCCTCATCTTGTCCATATCCATAACCATGTTCACCTGTAACTCCATAAAACTCATCACATATCAAACGCGTCCATTTTTGGGTAAGATAAGGTTTTCCAGAGAAATTGAAAAGCCATGAAATATGAAGATTTGGCTGATTACCATGATTATAAGGACTCTGTAAGCCAGAAAAAGCATAAGTCACTTTTCCACCTCCAAATATAGATTTACGGGCTTCTGTAAATATTGAATCCAAACGATTATTAAACAAATCATTTCCAACACGCTGAATCAAACCCTCTGGATCTTGAGGAACGAAAAAAGTATATTGGACAGCATTTCCTTCCTGAAAGCCTCTCCAAGGTTCCAATGGATTAAAATTATCAATAAATTCACCGCTTTCTACACGGGGACGCACAACCTTAGATTCATCATCAAATAATTTTGCCCACCCAGTAGACAGCTCCATTAAACGTTTATAATCATCTTGTTTTCCTAATACTTTAGCCCATTGAGCAACAGCATAAGCACTGAAACTATACTCTAATGTATGCGAAACAGAAAAAGAGGAGCCTTTGTCATGAGTTCCAAAGAAAACATCGTTATTATAAGGAACATATCCTCTTTCAACAAATTGTCTGACATCCATCTTTCCAGCACCTTCAATACGCCCTTTCCATTCCAGTTCATTTTTCAATGCCGCCTGATAAGCCGTTTCTACATCAAAGTCACGAATGCCGCTGTTATAAGCACCCGCCAGAGCTATACTAACCATATTAGTTCCTACTCCTGACACATATTTACTTGCAGCAATACCATCACCTAACCATCCTGCATCTTTGTACATTATAACCTGACTTTGTACCCAATCATTATAATATTCCGGGTAAGCAATAGCCCAAAGATTTGTCAGATTCCAATATCCTCCCCAAATAGCATCAGTGTTATAATGATTGTACTCAGGGGTACCATCTTGTTTGAGCTTAATCTGTCCGATTGATCCATCATTTTTAGGATAAGCTCCATTGACATCACTAGCTAAGCCTCGTCCCAGCAACGCATGATATAATCCTGTATAAAATTTAATTCGGCTTTCCTCAGTACCGCCAGAAACGACAATACGATTTAATGCATCATTCCATTTTTCCTTAGCTAAAGCTTTTGCCTCGTCAAAACTCAGATTCTCAGCCTCCTTTTCCAAATTTAGCTTAGCATTTTCTATGGATGTATAAGATAGTCCTATTTTAAGATCTATGACCTGATCTTTAGAAGTATCATAATTTAATACCATCATAGCTCCTGCACCCTTTATCTCTGTTTTTTCCATAAGATCTTTACCTCTGAATAAAACATTTACAGAATTGGGAGATTGACTCAGCTTTGCATAAAAATACATAGGCACAGTTGCACCTGCCTGATACTTTTTCACATATTCCGGTTCTGTTACAACATATCCTTCTATAGTAGATTCATCAACCTGCTTAATATAAGCATCTCGTACATTTCCACTTTCTCCTAATCTGTTTCCAATATCCATTATCACATGTGAACTGTCAGACTTAGGGAATGTATACCTTTGAAAACCAACCCTCTCTGTTGCTGTAAGTTCTACCTTTACTTGATAGTCTTTCAATAAAACAGAATAGTATCCGGGCGTTGCATATTCATCCTTCTTATCAAAACGTGAACGATACCCCTCATCAGGTGTTTCCAGTTTACCCGGAATGTTCTTCACTGTACCAACTGTAGGCATTAACAGTATACCTCCAATCTGAAATTCATGCATACAAGGAAATCCATCAATCGATGTATGAGTTTCATCATATCCAACAGCTTCCCATCCCTGTTCATTACCATATGTACCATTAGTAGAAGCCCCCAATTTAGCCATTCCAAAAGGAACGGCAGCCGGAGTATAAAAGAACCAGCGACTATGTACTGTCCCTATATTAGGATGCACATACTGCGTTAATTCCATTTCCTGAGCAACAGGAGTACGCGAAGCACAAGATGCCAGACACAAAACTCCTATTCCAATACATAATTTTTTTAAAATATTCATATCATTATTTTTTTATTTCACCTTTGATTAAAGCAATGCGAGTATAAAGTTCGACCATACATGATTCATCCAATAACCATTTAGGTTTATCATACTCTTGAGAATTTCCTGTCCAGTCATTATATATTAATCCTGCTTTATCACGAGCATGCTTCCATGCCCAATCGGCAGATTCAATAATAGCATCAATATATTTCGAATTGCCGTTCACCTCATATAACTCCTGATACCCACGGAATAGCACAACAACAAACCAAGGTAAATCCTTTATATAAGGAACTCCATTATCCATATACTTTACATAGAAAGCAAAACTACCTTTTGCCAATCTCTCAGCATCATTCAAATAACGTTTATCACCAGTTGCCTTATACAAACGAACTGCTGATTGAATCATCGTTCCGGTATTATAAGTATAAGCATGTTTTTGTACTTCACCTTTTTCCGTCAACAATGAATTCCAGATAATATGTAAAGAATCATCCTCCAAATGTTCCAGCATCCAGTTATAAAAGCGCTTTCCTTGCTCCAAATACATCGTATCTTTTGTAGCTTCATACAACTTTAATGAAAGAACTGTCGCTTTTCCATTAGAACAAGCAGGCTTTTGGTCTTTATGTCCTTCCAACCATGAAACAGCTCCTCCCCAGTCATTCCACCAGCCACTCATGATAAAAGACATTACTTCCTTCGCTTTATCCAAATAGGCAGAATTTCCTGAAGAAAAATAAGCATCTATATAATCTATTCCAACCAACCCATTATCATCATAATAACGGTCGACCTTTTTAAACTGGACAGGATAGGCTTGATATCCAGCTGGAATACGTTTATCATCATAATATTTTTCTACAGCCATAACCATAGAGTCCTGATAACTGGCATACCTTTCAGGATTATATTCTGCTAAAAGATTGACAGCAGAGAATATTCCACTCATCGGCCATAAATAAGAAGTTTCTTGCGCCTTATGAGTAGAATCTTGAAAATATGTCAAATCCGGTTTATAAGTATTGGGATAATGCTCAGCAAAAAGTCCATATTGAGGTACTCGATACTTACTCCATACATTTTGAAATAATTCTTCAGCCCTATCCATATAAGGCGTTTCTTTTGTTTGTTTCTTATTACATGCAGACAAAAGAAATAATACAGACACAAAAAAAATAGGATATCTCATTATTCTCATAACTGACTATTATAATATAAAGCTAATACTGCATAAGATTCAATTACAGCATCCTGCATCAATAACTGAGATGCTCTTTTAGGATCTTTACCAGTCCAGTCCTCATAAAAGAAGCCTTCCTGAGTACGTGCGTGTTCATATGCATAATTGATATAATTAGCATATACATCTATATACTGTTTTACATTCGGATCATAAGGTGCAATATCAATATAGGCTCTTAATAATTTTGTATTAAACCACGGATCATGATCTGGATACGCTAATCCTATACCATTCACCGAACGAACAAATACGCCATATGCCCCTTGAGCCGATGCTTTTGCCTCATTCAGATAATTTTCATCATTTGTAATCTTGTATAAGCATACACCATTCTGAATCATAACACCTACATTATACGTCCATTTAGTCTTATTGATTGTACCTGAAGCATCTTTACTATTCCAATAACAGTTATCCGTATTATCCCTCAAGTTCGTTTTTATCCACTCATAAAGTTCTTTAGCAAAAGCTAATACTTCTTCTTTGCGTTCTTGAGGACAAACTTCATAATACTTTAAAAGAAACTGCACAGCATAACCATTTGCACAAGCAGGTTTATTAGAACTTTCATTTCCTGCTACATTTTTCAAAGATTCATTCCACCATATGCCTCCTCCGAAAATATCATCTTTCCCTGATTTCAGGAAATCTACAATTTGTCCAGCACGATTAAGATAGGCCTCATCATTTAAACGTTCATAAGCCTCCAACAGACTAATTCCTACAATGGAGTTATCATCGTAAAATCTATCCGCCCTTCCTGCCGTTCCATCAGTGCTAGAACCATATCCAGCCACCTGATGTTGTCCATTGCTTTCCATCCAATAATATGACAAGCCATCTATCAATGTCTTATAATCAACATCATATTCCAAGTCAGTAAGAAATGCAGCTCCGGTAGTCAAACAATTATAAGGCCACAAAAAAGAATAAGTACCATCTCCTGACTGTACCGGGAAATTCTCACGATACAAATTACCTGTCTTATAATATTCTTGGACCAACTCAAAAACTTCATATCCTCTTGCTGCATAATCTACAACTTCTTGAGAAGGAGGAGGCGTTTGAGGACCTGTAGGATTCCACTCTTCAACACCTGTTTCACAGGAGCAAAATAAAGAGAGTGCCAAAGCACTTACATATATAAATCTTTTCATATACTTATCTACTATAATTTATTTTTATATCTCGAAGGATTTATTTAATCCTCCGAGATATATAATCGTATTTTATCTATTATTTCACATCAGAGAACGAATGAATCATCATATTATTTGCATTTGTTTCAATCGTTACAGTACAAGTTTTCTTATTCAAAGAATGACTCATTTTCCACAGATGATCCCACTGGCTCCATGCAAACTCATGTAATTCATAGAAAGTTGCAGGTTCATTCTCACCAGGTTGTTCAGCCGAGACATTGTCTCCTCTTCCCCAACAAACATCGGCACCATTTATTGTTGATATAAAATAGTAACGTTCTTCAACCCATGTAAGCCAAGAAGGAGGATTTGTAGTAGGATCATTAGGATCTACAAATTTGATATTGACATTTTCTTTCTTAAAGGATCCATTGCCAACATACTGCATATCTGCTATTACGTCAAAAGTTGCTCCCCAGATCATTCTCACTCCCGAGATAAGATCTTTAGATATAGTTTTAGCATTAAAATTCAGTGTTAATCTAACAACATTTTCTTCCGCTTCAACGTTATAAGCCTCATCGCCTTCTATTAATCTTCCAGAACTGTCAACTGTATAGTTTACACCATCCTCTAAAGCATCAGTAAAATAAATATTTCCAGAGCTCAGCTTCGTATAGATAACAAAAATACCATCACTCTCTTTACGGAAAGGAACAGGAGCTGTTCCCTGGTTTTCTGTAGCTGACCCCAACAGATATAATTGTTCTGGGATTTCTTCTGCCGGACGTGTTATCAGTATTTCTCCACATTCTTGTGAACGTCTGACTACTCCTCCACGAGAAGCTTCCACTGTCCATTTCACTTTACCTGTTTCAGCAGTCTTCAATCCAGCTTCGCGAGCAATTTTATTCAATATAACATGAGTTAATGTAAGCTGGCGGGTAGCACCAAAATCACTTTGAGAAGTATATATGGGTTCAGAGAAGTTCCCATCTCCTTTATCAAACAGCACAGAATATAATAAAACTCCGCCATCATTAGCACCTCCATTCCATGTTAACACGATATTTTCAGAAGATTGTAAATCAATAGCAACCTCTTCTGGTCCAGACAGTTCTGTAGGCAAAGTAAAACTTTCATCGAGCTTATAATCTTCAGAACATCCAGTCAAAAACAATATTGACAATAAAAAAATATATATCGTTTTCATATTTATCACCAATTAGGATTTTGTGTCAAATTATGATTTAAATCTCTTTCACTCTGAGGTATAGGCCACAAATAGTGCTTATCTGCATCGAAAACTCTATTTTCAACCCTTACATACCCATCATCTGTACCAACTGCATCACCGGTATAAATACCGTGACAATAGCCGTTCATTACCTTATCTGCTATACGCCAACGTACGATATCTTTTAAACGCAAGCCCTCTAATGCAAGCTCAGAGCGACGCTCCCGTCTGATTATTTCTCTCAAATCTGCAGATGCTCCTGGAAATTTCAGAGCCTGTTCATCTGTAAATCCAGCTCTCACACGAAGCGGACGAATTGTTTTATTCCAGTCTGTTTCGGAGAATTCACCTAATTCGACTAAAGCTTCAGCATTCATAAGTAAAACATCAGCATAACGAATCAAAATAATATTCAATCCCGAATACAAATTATCTCTGTACGTTCTATCCCAGTACTTCTTTATATAATACCCAGTTGGTGAACAATTAGAACTAAATCCGTAACCATCTGGATTGCTTCCCTTGTCACAATTGATAACTTGTGTCGTTCCATCTGGCAAAATATAACTATTTCCCGTATAGCAGATTGTAGCAGCCAAACGTGGGTCACGATGTTCAAAAGGTTTAGCTGGATCATAATTAGCACCAGCTTCATCTATAGCCTTGCCATTGTCTGTTATATATGACTGTACAAGTTCATTTAAAGGAGCAAGTTGAGCATAGCCTTTTAAAGTCGGAGGCAAGAACTGATATTGAGTTTGATGCTCACGGTCCGGCGACAGATATTGCAGATCTAAAATTACCTCTTCATTATTTTCATTAGCAACTTCAAACAAACCACTATAGCTATTAAACAAGTTAAAACCACCTTGAGTCATTATAGTAGAAGTTACATTCTTAAGTTCTTCCCAACGGCCTTCGAAAAGTAATATACGTGCTTTTAAAGCCATAGCAGCCCATTTGGTAATACGTCCTTTATCTTCGCTAGAACTATAAGAAGCCGGTAAATAATCATTATCGATAATCTGATCTAGTTCTCCTAAAATATTTGCTATAATTTCAGTTTTACTGGTTCTAGGAAGCTGTTGAGATTCTTCAATTGTTATAACATTAGTAAAATAGGGTACATCACCAAAACGAGAATACAACTCAAAATAATGAAAAGCCCGAATTACCATAGCTTCAGCACAATATCTGTTCCGAAGTTCCTCACTCAATCCAGGAACTTTATCAATATTGTTCAGTAATTGATTACATACACGGATTCCTGCATAACGACTATCCCAGACAGATTCTACATAAGGATAAGCAGTAGAATAGCTACCATTTCCTATAGACTGATTAAACCCTGTTTGTACTTTTGTATATGCATTATCTGTCATAGCATCGGCATACAATACCTCCTCCGCACTATACAAGGTAGGATAACATGCGTTTAATGCATATAAAGCAGAACCCTCTTTTTCCCAAAAACTTAAATCAGTTTCTCTGTCGTATGGTTCTGTGTCAAGAGGAACACATGCTACAACAGAATTAAGAAGTATTCCTCCTACTATATATTTCATCATACTAAATGTTCTCATAGCTTATTAAAATTTAATGTTTAATCCCATAGATATTACGCGAGAAACAGGATAAATACGTCCTCCACCATCAGTAGTTTCAGGATCCCATCCGCCTTTTATATGACTTAATGTAAATAAATTCTGACCACTCAGATAAATTCTTAAATTTTTCACATATACTTTTCTCATCCATTTTTGCGGGAAAGTATAACCAATCTGAGCATTTTTCAATCGTAAATAAGAGCCATCTTGAATCCAGAAATTAGATTTAGCAGCATTGTTAGCAGACTCTGCACCTACAGTTAAACGTGGATAAGAAGCATCCGGATTATTCGGAGTCCAGCGATCTAAATGAAAGTCAAAAACTGGTCCTTCATTATTATTATGAAAAGCTTCTACAGATTCACCACGTAACCAAACATTGCGTCGACCTACACCTTGCCAAAACATTGAAAAATCGAAACCTTTCCAAGTAAATCCATAACTAAATCCATAAGTATAATGAGGGAAATTATCTCCAAGTATAAAACGGTCGTCACTTTCTTTCACCAAGCCGTCGTTATTTTTATCAACATAACGCAGATCTCCAGGTTTTGGAGTTATCCCATCCAACCAAGGTCCCTGTGCAACCTCTTCATCATTTTGGAATATACCGTTAACTCTATAAGCATAATAAGAATTAATAGGATATCCTTCTTTGATAATTGTATTAACATCGGCCCCATTAATCCATTCAACACCACGAGTATCTATTACCTCATTAGCAGCATCAGAAACATTTCCTGAAACAAAATGTTCTACCTGCCCAGTCTTGAATCGGTAATTCATATTTAATTCCCAACCGCGATTTCTCACTTTTCCAGCATTCTGGACAGGGCTACCTCCACCAAACATACCTGGAACGGGTAAACCTATTAAAATGTCACGAGTTACATTATTAAAGAAATCAGCTGTAATATTCAATGAATTATTAAGGAATCCAACATCTATACCCAAATCGAACATTGCAGTTGTTTCCCATTTTATATCGGTATTAACAGCTGCAAACGAGGCCCCGTTTACTATTGTATTTCCAAAATTATATTTAGGAGAAACTGTTACAGATGATAAATATTGATAGTTATCAATTCTGTTATTTCCAACTAATCCCCATGAAGTTCTTAACTTTAAAGAAGAAACATGTTCTTTTAGTTTCTCGAAAAATCTTTCTTCTGAAACTCTCCATCCCAAAGAGAACGAGGGGAAAAGAGCTGAACGATTACCCTTTGCAAATTTTGAAGAAGCATCATTACGTAAATTTGCTTCAAATAAATACTTCTCATCATAATTATAATTGAGACGTGCAAATTCCGAATAAATAGACCAGTCACTTCCGCTTCCTGAATTTCCAACATTAGAAGTCTGAGTACCAACCATTATATCAAAATCAGATGTTTCTGTCACACGATATGTATCATATCCTTTGTCACTACCTCCTTCATAAGAATATCCGACCATTGCACCTACCGTATGCTTACCAAACGACTTATCATAAGTCAACATCACGTTAGTTGTAAGATTCAATGAACGAGCAAACTGTTCTGTCATACGATTTTCTGTATCACCAGAAGCAGGAGCTTCAATTGCTTTTCTATTTTCATGAGTACGATTGTTATACAACTGCCCACCAATCATTCCTTTCAATTTTAGTCCATCCCAAATCTTCAACTCAGCATTAAGTGTTGCAGATACATCATCATTAGAGTTCTGACGATAACCTCCTTGTTCCAGTCTGGCTAAAGCATTCGAATTACTACCACTAGGATAAGTATATGCTCCATTTTCATCTTTAATCGGATAAATAGAAGGCATACGAGTTGCTTGCTCTATAATCCATTCTGTCCAATAAGCATGATCTTTAACTTCATTACGAGCATATGCAACGGTTGTGCTGAAATTAAAACGCTCTGAAACTTTATGACTCAAATTTAAACGTCCATTATATCTTTGTTGACCATAATCCGGTCCTTTAAACATACTATTTTGATCCATATACCCTAATGAAACCAAAAAAGTTGTTTTATCATTGCCACCTGAAAAAGATAAATTGTGGCTTTGTTGAGGAGAATTTTTCTTATAAAGTTCTTCAATCCATTTACAATTAGGACCACCGTTACGATAATATGCAATCTGCTCTGGAGTAAAAGCCGCAGGCTGTCCAGAATTTACCAATGCTTCATTTCGCATTTCTGCATATACCCATGAATCAACGACTTTCGGTAAACAAGTAGGAGACTGCCATCCATACTGCATTTCATAAGTTACTTCATTTTTTTGTGCAGAACCTTTTTTAGTTGTTATCAAAATAACACCATTTGACGCACGAGAACCATAGATAGCTGTAGATGAAGCATCTTTTAATACTGAAATATTTTCAATATCTGAAGGATTTACATTTTGAATATCACCAATAATTCCATCAATCAGAACCATCGGGTCATTATTATTCATCGTATTTAATCCACGAATATTAATACTAGGACGTGCACCTGGAGCTGAGTTAGACTGCTGAATTACTAATCCGGAAGTTGTTCCTTGCAAAGCTTCAACAATATTCGTAACAGGTTTTCCTTGAATATCAGATGTTGAAACAGAAGCAACAGCTCCTGTAAGATTTACTTTTTTCTGTGTACCATATCCTACAACTACCAGTTCATCAATCATTTCTGTATTAGATTTTAAAACAATTATCATATCTTTTTTCAAATCTTTTCCAGAAATAATCTGGTCTTTATATCCAACAAATGATATTTGCAGTTTAGAAGAAGAAGTCACTTCCAAAGTAAATTTACCGTCTATATCAGCAATAGTACCTTGTTTAGTGGAAACGTCTAATACACTAGCACCAATCATTGGCTCACCTGACTCATCTTTAACAATACCAGATATGAGTCGTGACTGTTGTTGTGCCAGCATTGGTATGGAAACCAACGAAAGCAACAAACTAGCTACAAAACACATTATTACATGTTTCATAAATTAATTAAAATTTAAAAGTTAATAATTTTAATAGACCAATTAAGATATACCTATTGAAAACTTGTTACCTAAAGAAAACTAAACTTCTAGCTGTGATAACGCATATGCATAAGCACCTCGCATGATAGAGCAGCTTGCTCCTTCACGGCTACACATCACTGCAATGCGTTTCGTATTATTATAGGGTACTTTAATTGACGTTCCGGGAATCAAGACCTCACGATGTTGATAATTCAGAAACTTCTTTCTGTCCATTTCATCTTCCCAGTTATAAACTTCCATCTGCAAACATGGGAATTGCTCTCCTGAAAACATTGATAATGTAGCGCGCAGTTCATTTACTAAAGCCGGTAATATATAGTGAGAAGCACCGGCTAGTCCACCACCTATTACTACTAACCCATCTACAATATTCAGTGCAGATGCAATTGCACTTCCAGCCATTTCTCCTAATTCCTGAAAACTAGCTATTGCAGCCTTCTTATCACCTTCCTTTATACCTTCAGCAATTTCATAGATATCTTTAGGAGTCAAATCGGCATCCTGTACTCCTGACAATTCACGATACACTCTTTTAACGGCACGAATACTGACACTTTCTTCTGCAAGCATTGAAGGATACTTCTTGTTACGCATCAGCCAAACGTCCCCTCCACAGCCATTATCTCCTGTCAACAATCTGTTATCTATTACAACCCCAGCTCCAAAGCCAGTACCTAATGTTATTCCCAGTAAATTTTTATATTTCCGGTTATGCCCCATTGCCTCCAATTCTCTATTTACCATAGGAAGAGCTCCAGATAAAGCCTCACCATAAGCAAACAGATTTCCATCATTTTCTATATAAACAGGAATGCCATAATGATGTTGCAAAAATGGGCCAAGAGCTACTCCCTGACGAAAAGAAGGGAAGTTAGGCAAGTTTCCACCTATCACTCCATTTTTATAATCTGCCGGACCTGGGAAGGCAAAGCTGATTGCAACAGGAGGTGTATCCAAGCTTTTAATTACGGCATCAAAACCAGCCACTAAAGTGGCTAGGCATCTATCCAGATTGTCCGAGCAAGAAGGCATACAAACTGGCGAAACAATCTGAATATTGCCCCTGATGGCAGAAAAAACAAAATTAGTTCCTCCTGCATCAAGGGTCAATACTATTCGTTTGTCATTCTCGTACATATTTTTAAGGCTTCTTTAAAGGTTTATTACTCTGTTTTTCTACTATCAGAAGCGTACATAAGCTTTCACTGTCACACACTCCTTACCTTCTGACAAGCCATAAGGACGGATAGTATATTCACCTACACAAGCCGGAATAATAAAGGTTTCAGCATAATGTACTACAAATGGCTCGAATGAATGAGTAGGACTTTCTACAATAGCCTCCTCTCCTTCCAATAGATTGAACACATTTACACTATTGTTAGTATGGTGCAATACGGGAACAGAGAAGCGGTGACGACGGGTTTCAATAAACTCATTTTCATGCAAACCGGTACGTTCTTCCATCCAACCTTCGCCTTCACCTATCAAGGTTACATGGTTACGAAGTTTTTCATATACATAATCCGTATTTCTATTCCAATTGATGACATGTTTTCCACGTTCTACATTTATTGGACGAGGTTTTCCGTCAAGTCCCAAACGCTGCCAGTCCCAAAGTTTGAAAGTAAACAGATTGGGAGTTGAACTGATTTCAAGTACCATACTGTTTGAACCAGAACAATGGATTGTTCCCCCAGGTATCAAGAAATGGTCATGCTTTTTGGCCGGTATCTTGTTTACATACTTTTCAGCATCGAACACGATTTCACCACGCTGTGCTCTGCGTAAATCCTCTATCATAGCCTCACGGTCTACCCCATTCTTTACACCTAAATAAACAACAGCATCTTCTTCTGCATCCAACAGATAGTAGCTTTCGTCCTGTGTGTAGTACATACCGAAATTCTCACGGATAAACTGGGTTGTAGGATGCACCTGCAAACTTAAGTTTCCACCACCTATTGTATCCAAGAAATCGAAACGTATCGGAAAGTCTTTTCCAAAACGTGCTTCAACAGGCTCTCCAAGTAATTCTTTACTTTTCAACAATACCAAATCAACTGAAGGTAATTCAAAGCGTACACCATTTACTTCAAAATAAAGGCTGTTTTCTTCGGGCACACAGTCGAAGCACCAACCGTAATTTTGCTTACTGCGGTCCAAATCACATACCTCCTTCATCCATTGTCCTCCCCATGGCGCCGGATCAAAGAAAGGAACAACACGGAAAGGTTTCGTAGATGTTTTCTCAATACCTTTAAAGAAAGTTTCACGATCAATCATTTTAGGCTGGCCTGCAATATGAGTATCCAACCAAAAATCTACCTTATAAAACAATGAATCTTTATAACGATCGCATACACGCCAATCATTAAAATATCCTCTTTTATATTGGAGCGAAACAGCTTCATTACGATTGTCTATACCTAAAGCTTTTACTTCATGACGACGAAAACGTTGCTGAATTTCCCAACGGGCCATATCCACATACACAAGCGTTGCTTCAGGGGCAACCATATGCGCTCCTGTACCTAACACAATAACAGGCTTATTGCTTTCACTGACTTTTTTTTGTGCAGCCGCCAGCTTTTCACTATCAAAATAATCTGCCAAGCATAAATTGGTTACATAGCCAAACAACACATCATCAGTCATAAAGCGTTCTGTCATTTCAGCTATAACCTTCTCATCTTTATACAATTCATTCACCAGAATAATTTCTGCCGGCTGAAGTAAAGAAAGCTCATCTATAAGTTCTTTTTCATACACCCCAGTATAGCAGTCGACTGCTAATACAGCTTTTTCAGACAATTTAGATGCAAGAACATCACGTATCTCACCCCATCCTTGAAGGATATTCCCATCAATTACCGTAGCAGGATATTTGTCATAATTCGGTTTTCTCATAAATAATTTATTATTTGTTCACACATATTATCGCTTTGTGCAAATATAAAAAAGAATATTTTATAATCAAATAGAATTAATAGAAAAAATTCATCTTATCGAAATAGAATAAAATTATAGAACAGAACTATACGAACGCATACATATTAGACAAATCAATTTAATTATCAATAAATTACGCATAATTAAACTATAATATACCAAAAGTATAAAAAAGAAAGCAGGGAAAATATATTTGTCCATATGTAACATAGAGTGTTCAAACAATACAATAAAACGTGCAATATACATATTCTATATTCTCATAAAATATTCATCTATTATCATTAAAAAGAAACCCGTCATCGGATATAACCGATGACGGGTAAGCTAGTATCAAAAACAGTATTCAAATAAACATTACCAGTATATTTTGATAAATTTACTTTCCCAAGGTTTTAATTTCAAAGCAGCTTGTTCACCTTTAACTGTTTCTCCAACAACATCACATACTTCCACTTTTTTAATATTCACAATATCCGAAGAGAAAGAAAGGTCTACCATTTTACCTCCAATCTCCCTAAGTTGCAACATAACAGCCTTTTCATTTTCAACAGGGGTCATATTTACTAATAAAACATTCTCTGAATTTATTCTCAGAATATTTTTCACCTGATTAGTTCCATCATTTCCTTCTCCAGCAGGTAACACTCTAGTCAGGAAAGGAATTCTATTAGACCACGCAAATTTTGTTGCATATTCCAAAGAAGAATCTTCAGAAGAATTTATAAAATAACTCCATTGCATTTCTCCTACCTGATCTGCATTAAAATTCGTAACCCAATAATTATTCATTGGCCATGAATACATATTAGTAGACTGAGAAACCGCTCCAGCCTGATAACGTCCTGTATTAATTGCTCCGAACTGCATCAGAGGTATCTCCTGACTACACATGACAACTTGTGAGTGACTATTTCGCGCTGTTGCAAAATTCTGCACTGTATACCAATCATTAGACGAACCTTTTATTTGATCAACACCTGCTTCTATATTTCCACCAGGAACATCTAAGAATATTTTTCCATTTTCAATCTGGTAAGGGAAAGAAACATATACTGCTTCCGGATTGATTACAGATTTTTTACGCAAACGATAAAGTACTTCTATTTTTTTCTCCACATTGTATATACGGAACTCCACCATTAAATTATCTTCACCAATGCCGGCAGAAGTAGTTGCACGGAAGCGATAAGTATCCCATATTTCTCCTTTTTCAAACTGTTCAAAACGGATTTTTTTCCGGACTACGACGTAAAAACTGAGGAGCCTGATATTTCTCCATAGGATGACGACTGTCTATGATTTCATAAACAAACTCACCCAATTCCCACTTTGCATCATCTGTCAGCAAGGAACAATTAAGTTCTTTGTCGAATAAATGTTTAATTGTTCCACGCTGCAAATTAAAATCAACCGCATACCAATCATTTTCTATATGTGTATCGGCTAATTGTATTGTCCGTTCAATTACAGGACGAGGAGCATCTTTTACTTTAATAAAATAACGTTCGCAACCTAAAGCTGGAACATTTCGCACATACAGATACCAATATGTACCATCAGAACGAACTTCTCCTGCCTGAGCCGGAACCTTATTACCAGCAGCGTCTACAATTTCAAAATCTTTTTCTTTCGGTAGTATCTGGTGATCAATATACACCTTAGCGACTCCACTATAATCCCAGTTTAAAGTATTAAAAACAGCAACAGACGGAAGCTTCGCCTTAGGAGTAAATGACTGAAGTAACCCCATAACAGTTTCTCCCAACAATCCAGTATACCGATATGCTTCCCATGCATACGATTGCTTTAACGAACGCTGTTCCCATGTTTCCAATCCATAAGGATTACGTACACTCTCACTATGTCCAAACGTATGTTCATCATAAAACAGCAAAGCATTATTAATTCCTGCAATCTGCTTATTTATATCAGTAGGCAATTCTGCTCCCAACATTTTGGCAAAAGATAAACCTACTTGATTAGCAATCACATTTGAGTGAGTGATACGAGATACAGCAGCCTCACGAGCACCAGAAGCAAAGCCGTCCGTCCACCAGTCGGGCCATGCCCCCACGAATTGTCTGAATTTTATCCGCATACTGTGTTTCCACCGTTTTTATAAACTCTGTGGCAACAGCCGTTCTCAATTTAGACCATTCATACTTTTCATTCCAACGCTTTACCATTTCACAGCTTTTGGTTGAAGGAGGTGCATTGTCTGTAAAATATCCTGAATGTTGAGCTGCACAAATATCATACGGATAATGTTTATCTTCTAATTGCTTCAGATACTCCAACACCTTAGTTTCAAACGACTCAAAATCGTCATTGTGAATTCCGAAAAAGTTTCCCTGATTATAATGTTCTGCACGATAAGCCAGCATTTTCTTTCCTGAAGGAGATTCCCACCAAAATACGGTCGGCTTATCAAAACAAATCAGAGCACGATGTCCATGGGTACCCATATTCAAATATTTCACTCCCGCATCAGCAAAATATTCACTAAAGCACCAACCGATACCATTTACATCATCTTGCATCGCCAACTCCGCACACATTCCATGCTGACGGAACTGCTTAAGAGGAGCCAATGATGCAGCCAAAGTTTGCTCATCTGGCAATTCGTCAAAATTAAGATACATCGTAGCAAGCTCGATACGCCCCTCTTTGACTCTTTGTTTCAAGCGCGCAATCTACTCCGTCGGACGGCATTTTAAATATTCGCTGACAGCCCATGAAATTTCACAAGTCCAACGAAACTTTGCCGGCTCCGGATAATTATCGGTAGCGTCACAATAATCCAGTGCATAATCAATATAACGTAAATGTTCCGCCAATATTTCCATTTGAGAACGGGTATAGCCAATGTCTGTGTGTGTATGTTGCACCAGATTCATTTGCCAATGACGGACCGGATTTATCTTTATAGGTTCAGTATAAAGTATTTCTCTACCTTGCTTCACAGTCAATACATCTTCCTGTGCTTGACTTACCTCTGGAATTTCTATATAAAAATTATTCTCTCCGGAATGTAATTTCACCTTTTTAGTAACTTCACCCAACTTGAAGAACTATAGGCTCAACATCACCTTCATGCACAATGTTTATCCAAACTCGCTGCTGTAAACCACTATCCGACTTATATAAAGCCGGAAGAGATGTGATTTCCACATTTTTTATCACTAAAGATGCTATTGCTGGAACAGACATTCCCAACCATATCACACCTGCTCCTAATAATCGTCTTATATTCATATAAATACTATTTTATCAGTTTACTTTTTCACAAGCAAACACTATTAAATTTAAGCGATGGTTTTTAATAATTATCCTTTGGAGAATTCCCCATCTGAATATCCAAACGTCCACCTTTTACAATTTCAGAGAATGGGATACGAGGTTCGTGCAACTGTTGTCCATTTAAAGAATATTGCTGCACATAAGAAGTTCCCTTTTCATTCCCTGAAGTCGTGATAACGAACTCTTTTCCTGAATAATATTTATCGCTTAAACGAATAGTTACTTTATCAAACAGAGGAGCTCCCAGAGCAAAAGAAGGATTCTCATCCGTCAGTCCTTTCACATCAAACAGTCCAATAGATGAAATCACATACCACGCTCCTAGTTGTCCCTGATCTTCATCCTGACCATATCCATATCCATGAATACCATCTGTGCCATAAAATTCATTCAAGATTGCACGAACCCATTTCTGTGTCAGCGACGGGCGACCAGATTCATTAAAAAGCCACGAGATATGTAAGCAAGGCTGATTACCCTGATTATATAAAGTTTGTAATCCTGCAAAAGCACCGACTTCTGTTCCACCACTAAAAATCTTCTTTTGAGAAATCGTAAAGATACTGTCCAGACGTAGATTAAATTCATCTGCACCCATTTTAGCCACCAAGCTTTTTACATCGTGCGGCACATAAAAAGTATATTGCCAAGCATTGCCTTCCTGAAAACCTCGCCAAACCTGCATAGGGTCAAAATTATCTACAAATTTTCCATCTGCTTTTTTCGGACGAATAAAATTGCATGAAGAGTCATAAAGGCGTTCCCATCCTTTTGACAAATCCATCAGCTGACTATAGTGAGCTTCATCACCTAACTGCTTAGCCCACTGTGCAACAGCCCAGGCACTATAAGAATACTCCAACGTATGTGATGCTGAAAACATAAAGGTTTCATGATAGCCTTCACCTGTATCCTGATGAGGAACATATCCATACTTGACAAACTCTGTCGTATTTACTTTTCCTGCTCCAAAAGGTCTGTTCTTACCTTCCAACTCATTTTTTAGACATGCTTCATAAGCTGTTTTCGTATCAAAGTCACGAATTCCACATTCATAAGCGCCAGCTATAATCGTACTCAACAAATTAGTTCCTACACCAGAAACATAACGGTTATTAGCCAATCCATCAGCAAGCCAACCAGCATCTTTATATGCCTGCAAATGGCTGCTTATATATTCTGACATATATTCCGGATAAGCCAATATCCACAGCTGAGACAAGTTCCATTGGGCTCCCCATGCGGCATCTGTATTATAAATATTATATAAAGGAGTACCTTCCTTCATAGGTAACTGCCCCACAGAACCATCATTCCGAGGATAAGCTCCATTTACATCGCTTGCCAAACCACGCCCCAACAAGGCGTGATAAAGTCCGGTATAGAACTTCACTTTATCTTCCCTACATTCCGTTTCAACCCGTATGCGTCCTAAATAGTCCTCCCAAGTAGCTTGTGCACGTTCTTTAGCACGATCAAAGTCTAAATCTGAAGCTTCTTGCTGTAAATTTAACCTGGCATTTTCGACTGAAGTATATGATAAGCCTATCTTAGCTGTTACGATTTCCTGATTTTCTGAAGCAAAAGAAAAATACATGCCAGCTCCTACACCTTTTGACTCACGAACACCTGACTGTTGGACATTTCCATTATATGCACCATAATCGAGCGGTTCTTTGTCAAGTACAGCGGAAAAATACAAAGGTACAACTGCTCCTGGCTGGTATTTCTTTACATATTCAGGCTCTGTTATCACCCATCCTTCAACTGTTCCATCCTGATTATAAACTACATAAGCATCCTTAACAGCTCCACTTTCTCCCTGCCGATTACCTATATTAAATAATATATGTTTTTCCTGACCTTGCGGGAAAGTAAAGCGTTAAAAAGCAACACGCTCTGTAGCTGTCAGCTCTGCCTGAATCTGATAATCATCCAACAGTACTGAATAATATCCTGGCTTAACCACCTCATTTTCATGACTGAAACGAGAACGATATCCCGTCTTAATAGTATCAGAAGGCAATCCTGGCACAGTAAGCAGTTCTCCGACAGTTGGCATCAACGATATTCCTCCAATCTGAAACTCATGCAAACAAGGAAAACCTTCAATAGTGTTATCACGATAATCATATCCAGTAGCCTCCCAACCGGACTTATTTCCAAGACTACCATTAGTAGAAGGAGCAGGTTTTGCCATACCGAATGGCATTGCTCCAGGTGCAAAATGAAACCAACGACAATGAGCCGTACCAATACGTGGCTCTACATACTGAGATAAATTTTCTACAACGGTGTTTTCTTCATTTTTGCAAGAAAAAAATGAAAATACCCCCAAAAACAAAAGAAAAACTTTTTTCAAACTAATGTTCATGTGCAATAGTTCGTTAAAAATTCGCCAAGCCTAAGCGGCTCTGGCAGTAAATAAAATG
>ENA-OYWX01000415-OYWX01000415.1-human-gut-metagenome-genome-assembly--contig:-NODE-415-length-20997-cov-9.871454_pt1 | contig 20997 bp, 32 predicted proteins | sample MGYA00244815_ERZ653406 | MGnify/ENA primary metagenome ERZ653406 (study PRJEB26926, sample SAMN06165037) | human gut metagenome | biome: ENVO:00009003; feature: ENVO:2100002; material: ENVO:00002003...
GTTTTATAACCTTTCGTATAAGAAAATAAAAAATATTATATATAAAGGGTTATTTAAAAATGGCTTCAACCCACCACAAGCCTCCGCAGGGAGGAATATATGAAACCAAATTTTAAAGACAAAACAGAGTTTGCAAGGCTTGAGGATAAAGCTATTGACGGTCAGCTTGATTATACCGACTATCCGCCTGCCGAATACAAATACTTTTCAAAACTTGCAAAACTCGGTTACAACAACCGCCACAAGGGGTGGGATATGATTACTTGCCTGAAACTTCAACAGGAATTGCAGAGTGAGTACAGACAGTACCACGATGAGGGCGAGGAGTATTTAAGACTATGTACGAGAATACAGGACAATATAAAGAAATCCGCCGATCTCGTTCGCAAGATGTACAAGCAGGCGGCAACCAAAGACGAAATGCTAAGCCTTGCGTTGCAGACGATAGAGCTATTAACAAATGAGAACGGATTTGTTAAAAGAATAAGCGAAAAGGTAAGGGAGATGAAACAATGAAACAACAGGCAATCTGCGAATTATGTATGCAAACATTTGAAAAAAGAAGTGCAAATCAAAAATACTGCACCGAGTGCGGTGTTGAAATGAGAAAACAACAGCACAGAGAAATTATCAAAAACAGCAAATTAAGAAAAACAGCCGCACGCAATTACAATAAACCCGATACACTTGAAGAAAAATGCAAGAAAATCAATTTGTATAATAAGCGACACGGCACACACTACAGCTACGGAGAATATACGGCACTCGAAAGGCTTGGAAAAATTTAAGGAGGATAAAGAAAATGATTGATTGTTCAAGAACTGAAAATTACTTTGCGGAAAAGCAAAGGATGACGAAAAAACATAAACTAAATCACGGTGGATATTCATGTAAACTTAATTGTGCTGACTGCCCTTTGAGCCATTTAAATAATGATTCTACGATGTTGTGTTCGGACTTTGAAACATGCTATCCCGAAAAAGCAATTGCAATTGTGCAGAAATGGTCGGATGAACACCAACCGGAGACTTATTTGAGTGAATTATTGGAGCATTTTCCGAATGCTCCGCTCAACGATAATGGAATACCTGAAGATATTTGTCCTTTCTACTTGGGATTTATGAGCAAAGATGATTGCAGAAAATACCATAACTGCGTTGAGTGTTGGAATCAGCCTATTAAGGAGAGTGAAAAGTAATGGACTTAGAAAAGATTGCTATAATGCGACTACGCGAAGGTGCCGAAATAAGCAAATATTATTATAATAAGCCTTTGCTACTATGCTATTCCGGCGGCAAAGATAGCGAAATAATTTTAGACCTTGCGCTTAAGTCTGGCATAGATTTTGAATTGCAACACTCTCATACAACTGCTGACGCTCCCGAGACTGTTTATCATATACGCAAAAAATTTAAAGAATTAGAATTGAAAGGTATAAAATGTATTATTAATATGCCAAAATTCAAAGGTAATTCTACTTCTATGTGGTCGTTGATACCATTGAAAGGTATGCCTCCAACAAGATGGGTGCGATATTGTTGTTCGATATTGAAAGAAACTGCTGGAGCAAATCGTGCTATCGCTACAGGTATTCGGAGGGCTGAAAGTGTTAAAAGAAAATCAAGAGGTATTTTTGAAACTTATACAAGCAATAAGAAGAATAAAATTATACTTAATAATGATAATGATGATAAAAGACGCGTAATTGAGCATTGTCAGCTACAAGGAAAAACAATAATTAATCCTATTTGTGATTGGTCGGATAATGATGTTAAGGAATATATACATCAGGAGCATATTATTCTTAATCCGTTATATTCTTGTGGTTTTTCTCGTGTTGGTTGCATTGGTTGTCCAATGGCAGGTAAAAAAAGATTTATAGAGTTTGCTCGATACCCAAAGTATCGTGATATGTATATTAGAGCCTTTGATAAAATGGTCAAATTCAGAAAACAAAATGGTAAAGCTATGCCATGGGCAAATGGTCTAGATGTTTTTCATTGGTGGATGGAAGATAATGTACTGCCTGGGCAGCTAACAATAGACGGAGAAAATGATTGGTAAGGTGAGGAGTAATGGCATTTCCCGAAAAGCTAAAAGCGTTAAGACTTAAAAATGGATTAACGCAAGATGAGTTGGGCGAAAAGCTCTATTTGAGCAGGACAAGTATATCTAACTATGAATACGGAAAATTTGAACCTGATATTAAAACCATAATAGATATATCTGATTTATTTAATGTAACGATAGATGAACTATTGAAATGAGGTGTGAACACAATGACTAATTACGAGAAAATCAAACAGATGTCGATTGACGAAATGGTTCAAGGTGATATTACTTTGCTCGGGTGTGTCGGTCATGTTCCGATGGAATATTGTAATAAATTCCACGGTAACTGCATTGATTGCAAAAAACATTGGCTTGAAAGTGAGGCAGAAGAATGACATCAAAAGAGATTATGTATAAAGCAATCAATACATACGGTGTGGAAAATCAGATGATAAAGATGGTCGAAGAGTTGTCTGAATTGTCGCAGGCTTTGTGTAAAAGCCTTATAAGATTAAATTATACTAAAGAAAAAATATCACTTGAAGATGATTTGAAATCTGTTGATAATATTTTTGAAGAAATGGCAGATGTTGAAATTATGCTTGAACAATGCAAGATAATGTTTCAATGTGATAAAGAAGTGAATAAATGGAAACAGAAAAAAATTGAGCGGCTTGAAAGAAGACTGGAGGGCGAAAATTAATGACCCTTGACGAATTAAAAGCTGAAATATCCGAACGCATAGAAAGTGAACAGGACAAGTTGGACAGTCTTAACAACAGCAAAAGCCGAAAAAACAGACACTATTACATAAGCGAGGGAATGTTGATTGCATTTCAAATTGTGGCTGATTATCTTAATGATTTGGAGGTTTTGGAATGAAAGCAAGAGTGCCGATGAATTTCAAGCGCGAAGCGAAAAAAGAAATTCTCAGACTTGTTAATAACGAATATAGCAAAGTCAGAAGCAAAGAAAACGAGGACATAACTCGTAGAATTTTCAAAACTATGATGTTTGTACTGAATCAGAATTTCGGATTTGGCCACGATAGATTGAACAAAGCCCTCAAAGAAATGACCGAGGTTATTAAACATTCGAGTGAGGACGAAGTCTTCTGGGAACATCTCGACAGAGTGGTTATTGACCAGCTCAAGCTTCCATTCCAGCGTGACTACACCGAGAAAGGGCAGGTTGTGAATGAAAGAAGACGAGAATAGAAAATACATAGTTTATATTGCTGCTGGTGTTGTTGGCGTTGCAGACGAAAAAAGATGTGCCCATCAAGCTCAAGAGGAGTGCAATGTAGTGAGTTCGCTAAGTTCAAGGAGGAATTGAATGAGGAACGGATTATCAAGAAAGGATTTAGCGTTCTCGGAGAAACTAAATGAAATTATGAACGCTCAAAAAATATACCCGACTGAACTAAGCAAGAAGTCAGGTGTTGACCGCAAGCTGATTTATTCGTACTTAAACGGAGTAAACGCACCGAGCACAAACAGTCTGCGAAAGCTTGCAAAGGCTCTGAATGTAACATCCGATTACTTGCTGGGGATAGAAAAATAGTGGTAAACTTTAGAATTTAATAACTGTACAATTAAGCTATAATGTAATAATTATAGCTTAATTTTTTTGGAGAAAAATATGGCTAAAGACTTTGCAAAAGCATTCTACAAATCAAAAAAGTGGCAGGATTGCAGACAGAGTTTCATAGATGAACGAATACTTATTGACGGTGGTTTGTGTCAGATATGTCATAAGCGGCTTGGCTATATTGTTCATCACAAAGTTATGCTCAATGCAAGCAACATAACTGACGCAAGCATTAGTCTTAACTTTGAAAATCTGATGTATGTCTGTAAAGATTGTCACGACAATCTTCCAGGGCACGGAGTCGGAAACAAAGAACCGAAAAAATATTTTTTTGATGAGAGCGGTCAAATTTTTCCGACTCCCCCCTAAAATTTTTCGTGAGTAAACATTCGCAGGACCGAGGGGGGCAGGTCGAAATTTTGCGTACCTCGTGTATGACCCCCCTCCCCTAAAAAACTTGTGTGAAAGGACGGTGACTTGTAAAATGACTGACGAACAGAAGGAACAAAGAGCAATTAAGCGAGAGATAAAGCGATTAACGGAAATCTACAAGGACATAGAGGTTAAAAGAAAAGACCTCGCCGTTGGCTTGATTGAAAATGCGGCGTTCACTCGAATCAGGCTGAAAGAACTGCAACAGGACATTGCAATTTATGGCTTAACTGAATTATTCTCACAGTCTGAAACACAAGAGCCGTACTCACGCAAAAGACCTGAGGCAGATTTGTATAACACAATGCTCGGCAACTATCTCAAATACATTAAACAGCTCAACGATATGCTTCCGAAAGTGACCGAGGCAAAGACTGCGACAACAGACGGCTTTGACGATTTCGTTGAAGGGCGTGACAAGCTTTGAAACGCTATCCATTAAGCTATAATCCGATACTTGAATATTACGAACAGATAAAAAACGGCAAGGTTACTGTTTGCGACAAGATACGCAAGTGGTATAAACATTTAAGTGATAAAGTGATTAATCCGACGGACGGCTATCATTACGAAGCTAAGCGAGGAAATCACATCATTGAATTTATCGAAAATTACTGTCGACACAGTAAAGGTAAGATGGGCGGTCAGCTTGTAAAGCTTGAGCTGTGGGAAAAAGCGTGGCTTGCGGCAACTTTTGGCTTCGTGGACGATGACGGTATCAGGCAGTACAACCTATCTGTGCTAATTATCGGAAAAAAGAACGGTAAATCTTTGCTTGCCTCTGCGATTGGCTTGTATATGCTTATCGGTGACGGCGAACCCGGTCCCGAAGTGTATGCAGTCGCCACAAAGCGTGACCAAGCTAAAATCATTTGGCAGGAAGCAAAACGAATGGTTCGCAAGAGTGAAACTTTATTGAAGCGAATTAAACCACTGCTGAATGAATTGAGTTCAGAAGATTACAATTGCGGAGTGTTTAAGCCGCTTGCCTCTGATTCGGACACGCTTGACGGTCTGAATGTGCATTGTTGTTTAATGGATGAGTTGCACCAATGGAAAAACGGCAGACAACTCTACGACATTATGGCAGACGGTACCATCGGACGAGACCAACCGCTTATCCTTGTTACAACAACTGCAGGCAAAATTCGTGAGGACATCTACGATGAAATCTATGACGATGCTGTCCGCACCACGAACGGCTTGTTTGACGAGGTAGGCTACAAAGACGAGCACAGTCTTTACATCATCTACGAGCTTGACAAGCGTGAAGAATGGGAAAATCCCGATTGCTGGGAAAAGGCTAACCCCGGACTTGGCACGATTAAAAATCGAAATGTCCTTGCAAGCAAGGTCAAGAAAGCGCAGGCGAATCCGTCACTTGTACGAAATCTTGTATGTAAGGAGTTTAACATAGCCGAAACATCAACCGAATCGTGGCTCAATTTCGAGGAGCTTAACAACGAAACAAAATTTGATGTTAAGGAACTCCGCCCAACCTATGGCATAGGCGGAGCAGATTTATCAAGCACGACCGACCTTACAGCGGCCAAGATGTTGTTTCGAGTGCCTGACAATGAAAATATTTTTATATTGTCAATGTACTGGATACCAGCAGACCTTGTGGAGAAAAAAGTAACCGAGGATAAGATCCCGTATGACAAGTGGATAGAACAGGGCTTTATGCGTACCTGCCCCGGAAACAAGATTGACGCAAGTGTTGTTACGGCATGGTATCAAGAGCTACAAGACGAATACGATATTTACTTATGGAAAGAGGGCTATGACGCTTGGTCGGCTCAGATGTGGGTTAATCAGATGATTGACGCTTTCGGTCCTACCGTTATGGAAGCGGTGCATCAGGGCAAGAAAACACTGTCTGCCCCGATGAAAGCCCTCAAAGCAGACCTTGTCAAGAAAAGAATAATCTACAACAACAACCCGATAGATAAATGGTGTCTTGCAAATACTGCAATAGATGAGGACAGAAACGGTAATATACAGCCGATTAAGACCTCAAAGTCAACGAGACGAATTGACGGTACTGCGGCATTGCTTGACGCTTACACGATATATTTTGAATATGAAGACGAATATTTGAGCATTGTTTAGGAGGTGAGAGAATGGGAAAATTTAAGAACTTTTTAAATTCTGTTCGCAATGTCAGAAAGACAAAGAATTTTTCAAGGGTTGAACTTGTTACACAGAATAATTCAAATTTCTTCTTGTGGGGCAACAGAGCATATGATTCCGACACCGTCCGAGCTTGCGTTAATGCACAGGCTCTCAGATTTTCAAAATTATCAATTAAGCACATAAGAGAAACAATCGTTGACGGCAGGAAAGACCTCTTAATCAATCCCGAGCCTTATGTCAAATTTTTGCTTGAAGAACCAAACCCGTACACAACAATGGATATGCTCCTATATAGGACAAGCACACAGTTATCCTTATCGGGTAATGCTTTTTGGCTCATCATTAGAGACACAAACGGCTTGCCTACGGAATTGTATTTTATACCAGCTAAATCAGCTACGGATTTGTATGATACGAATAGCAACCTTGTGTATGAATTTATCCTTGCAAACGGCAAGACCTACCGCTTTGCCTCCGAAGATGTCATACATTTGCGTGATGATTTTGCTGAAAACGACATATTCGGCAGCGGTAAATTTAAGGCTCTTGCTCCTTTGCTCGAAATCGTTGAAACAACCGACAGCGGCATCATCAGCGCTATCCGAAATTCAAGCGTAATTAAATGGTTACTGAAATACACATCGTCTTTGCGGCCCGAGGATTTGAAGAAAAACGCAAAAGCGTTTGCTGATAACTACCTTAACATCAGTAACAGCTCCGTGGGTGTTGCGGCAGTTGACGCAAAGGTTGACGCAAATCAGATAACCCCGAACGACTATGTCCCGAATGCTTTGCAAATGGATAGAACGAAAAACAGAATCCTTGAGCTTTTTAACACTAATGTGAAAATTATCACATCAACAGCGAACGAAGATGAAGAAAATGCTTATTTCGATGCGGTGATATCGCCTAAAATCATTCAGCTTAAAAACGAGCTGACACGGAAACTATTCACTCGCCGTCAGCGAGGTTGTGGAAATTATATCGCAGTCGGTTCGTTCAATCTACAATCTGCGAGTCTTAAGACTAAACTAAATTTCGCTGGAATGGTTGACCGTGGAGCAATGCTTCCAAACGAATGGCGAGAATCACTTGGACTTGCCCCTGTTCCGGGCGGAGACACTCCGCTCAGAAGATTAGATACAGTTGCGGTCGATGAAGGAGGTGAAAACGATGCCGAAAACAATTGACATTAAAGGCCCTATCATTACGAATGATGATAAGTGGATTTATGACTGGTTTGGAGTAGCCTCCTGTTGCCCAGCCGACATTCGGTCACAGCTTGACGAAGTGGCGGATGATGAGGGAGTACAGGTTGTTATCAATTCGTCAGGTGGTGACATCTTTGCCGCCTCCGAAATTTACGATATGCTCGCCGAAAGCAAGGCTACAATCAAGGTCATTTTTGCCGCCTCGGCTGCTTCGTATATTGCTTGTGCTTGTAGCTCTGAAATCGTACCTACGGGTATGCTAATGATACATAATGTGTCAAGTTATGCCGCAGGCGACTACAACGATATGGCACACGAATCAGGCGTATTGCTCAAAGCGAGCAAAGCCGTTGCGACAGCGTACAGGCTTAAAACAGGTATGACAGAAGACGAACTTATCGGACTTATGGACGATGAAACTTGGCTTACTGCTGACGAAGCAGTCGAAAAAGGTTTTATTGACAAGGTCGCAGAATATGCTGAAAAGCCAAAAGAGGTTAAACTTGCGGCAAGTCTTAACAGCCTTATCCCTGATATCATCATCAAACAGATGAGGGACGAAAAAACACAGCTTACAGCAAAACTTGAATTGCTCAAACGAAAGGAAGTTGAAGAAGAATGAACAAACAGGAATATCTCGACAAGAGAAATGCTCTTTATGACAAGGCAAAAAAGCTCATTGCAGAAAATAAGCTCGCCGAGGCGAAAGAGATTACACAGCAGATTGACAAGCTTGACAACGATTTTGAAAATTCTGCTGTAGAAAAGGCAAACAGAAACGCAGAGGAGGGAATCAAAATGCCTGCACCATTTGAAAATCACAAGACAAACATCGACCTCACAGGTGAGGGTGAACAGGTAACAGATATGTATTCAAGCGTAGAATACAGAAAAGCGTTTGCTAACTATATTCAGAACGGCGTACCGGTGCCGCAGAAGTTTGCAAATGCAGCGGCACAGACAACATCAGGTACTGCGGCGGCAATTGTACCGACGACAATGTATCAAAAATTGATTGTTGAACTTGAAAAGGTAGGCGAAATTTACGCAAGAGTATTCAAGACAGCTTATCCGACCGCACTTCTTGTTCCTACACAGAATATCAGACCGACAGCGAGCTGGGTTGATGAGGAAAAAGGTTCAGACCAGCAGCAAGTAACAACAGACAAAGTCGTTTTTGCCGGCTATAAGCTCGAATGCAAGGTAGCATTTTCACTCTTTATGACAAAAACTGCACTTGATATTTTCGAATCGCAGTTTATTGAACAAATTAAAAGCGCTATTGTAAAAGCTGTCGAAATGGCGATTATTAAAGGATCCGGCACAGGCTCTCCGACAGGTATTCTCACCTGCACGCCTCCAGCAGGTCAGACTATTGAAATAGCAAAGACAGGTAAACTTACTTATTCAACACTTTGCACTGCCGAGGCGGCTCTTCCTGCCGCATATGATGACGCTGTGTGGCTTATGACAAAAAAGTCATTCTTCTCATTTATGGGCATCACAGACAGCAACGGTCAGCCTGTTGCTCGTATGTCAGAAGGCCTTAATGGTAAGCCGTCGCTTTCGCTCTTCGGTCGTACTGTTATCCCAACTGATGGCTATATGGATTCATATGCAGATACAGTTTCAGCAGACACAACATTTGCAATGATGTTTAATCTCAAGGATTACATCTTTAACGAAGTAATGGGTGTAAGCGTCAAGAAATACGAAGAAGACGAAACGGACAACACTGTTATTAAAGCAGTAATGCTTGCAGACGGTAAGGTCGTGGATACTCACAGTCTTGTAAAGCTCGTTAAAAAGAGCGCATAAGGAGTGAAAAGCTATGGCTGAAAGTAATCTAATTCAAGAAGTAAAAAAAGCTCTTAGAATTACAACAACAATGTTTGATGATGAGATTTCAGCCGAGATTGACGCTTGTTTGCTTGACATGCGAGGGGCAGGAGTTGACATCGAGCACGAAAACTCCGCCCTTGTCAATCAAGCGGTAAAGTTCTATTGCAGAGCGTATTTTTCGACTGTAGCAGATAGTGACTGGTCGGTTCAGTACGAAAAATTAAGAAATGCGATGGCAGCAAGAGGAGTGCAGAACTATGAATAGTGACACGATTATTGAACTTGTTGAAAAAGTTGAACAGTCTGTTAATGACCTCAACGAGATTATATATGCAGAGAAAAAACGCTCTGTATATGCTATTCAGAAATTCGTGCGTCAATCTGAATTTTTCCAAGCTCAAGCCAATGGATTAAAACCCGAGTGTGTTGTAGTAATTAATGCATTTGAGTACAACAACGAAGAATTCTGTTATCTTGAAGGCAAGAAATTCAAGATATACAGAGCTTTTCAGATTAAGAACTCTGAAAGAGTTGAACTGTATCTTACAGATGTGGTAGGTGAAAATAATGTCACTACCTAAGGCGGTTAAGGTAACGAAAAACGGTGTTGAATTTGTAAGCAATGTTGAAAGGCTACAATACACTCTCAAAGAGCTTGAGAGAGCCGCTCTGCGTGATGTCGGCAAGTTGGTATGTAAACGGACAAAGCAGAAAATAAAACGCAGGACGGGGCGCTTAGCGAAAAATACGCAATACTGGGTGCGAAGCAAACAGAAAGTACCCGATTTGCAAGTCGGATTTAAGCCGGGCGGATTTTACGGCTTGTACCAAGAAATTGGTACAAGTAAATCTCCCAAAATCGGAGCACTTAGCAACGCAGCGGAAGATAATATCTCTGACATAATTAAAATTGAATCACAATACTTGAGCGGTATCGGCACAGAAGAAGCCGAGAGCTTAATCAAGGAGGGGGATTATCAAGGTGAATAGCATTAAAAAAATGTTAAAAGAAGTGCTGTTTGGCTTTGCCCCTCTTTATTTTTTCAGGCAAGCTGATAGTGGTTTTCCTCGTTTGGTCTACGATGTCAAACAGATATACACAGATGAGCCGTATAACAAGTTTATTGTAACTTGCAATCTATATGACAGAAACACAACGGACGAAATCGACAGCATTGCAGATGAGATAAATGAGCAAATCGGCTTAGCTATCATCGAACATGAAAAAAATTATTACAAATTCTATAAAAGCGACGATAGGCAGTACATAGACGAAACAGATAAGTCTATTAAGAGAATAATGTTCACTCTCGAATTAAGAGAGTACAAACGAAAGGATGAAAAATAATGGGCACAGCAAAAGTAAGAAAAGTAAAGCCTTACTCGGGTTTTACAAGCAAAACACTCGATAATATGCTGCTCGACGCAGGTGTATTTTTTGAGAACTATGATGTAAAAACAGATACATATGCGACTGCCAAAGCTGCAGGTAAATGCCTTGGCGTAACTATCAAAGGCGGTGAATTTTCTGCAAAACCGACTATTCGCAACATTGAGTTTGACGGTGTGCATTCGAGAGTTAAAGGCAACACCCTCATTGACGCTTGGGAAACTTATATCAAAGCCACAGTTGCGGAGGTAACTGAGGGCAACATTCGTAAGGCCCTTGGAGCAAGCGAAGTAGATGAAGCAACACTCGCAGGCTATCACGGTATCACAGGAAGAAATTATGTGCTTGATAGCGATTACTGCACGAACATCACCTGGATTGGCTGTCTGCTCGGTAAAGACAAGCCTGTAATCATTCAGATTTTTAATGGTCTGAATGAGGGCGGTCTTACAATGGGCGTTGCGGATAAAGATAACGGCAAGTTTGATGTGCAGTTCTACGGCTACAGCGATGAAACTGCATACGATTCAGAAGATGTTAAACCGCCGTTCGTGATTTGGGAACCGGTTGCAGAGGAGGTATAATCAATGAGAAAATTAGGCTTAAAGGACGCTTTTTCGGTGGCTCGTATTATTAAGTCAGCAGATTTAAAAAATGAAATTGTCGAGTTCGCTAAGAATGTTAAAACTAAGGACAAGAAAAACGCACAGGAAGTCGGTCTTGAGTTTATCGTCACTATGATTTCATCACTCTCAAGCAAGGAAGTGGAAAACGAATTCTATTCACTCTATGCTGACATCAGAGGCGATATTACCCCCGAACAGGCAAGTTTGATGGACATTACAGAGGTAATTGCAGACATCAAGCATATTATTGCAGAGAATGATATTCAAAGTTTTTTTACCTCGCTCTCAGCATTGACATAAACACATATAAGTTAATCTTGCAATACTGCTGCGGCAATCTTACAGCATTGCAAGATTTGTCATTTGCTGACATACTCAAAATCATTGAAGTTGAAATCAATGCGAAAAATGAGGAAATGAAATACAAGGCTTATATCTTAACGAGCCTTGGTCAAATCACTCATTTATCATACAAAGATTTTGTCGATAGTATAGACGACAAAATGCAGTCAACTGCACAGGACGAAGTCAATACAGACGAAATTGAAAAGCGTGTTGAAGAAATGCTCAATCGCTACAAATGGGAGGAGGTGTAGTGCGTGGCAGTTGAAATTTTTAAGTTATTTGGCTCGATTTTCGTTAATAATGATGAGGCAAATAAATCCATTTCAGAGACTGAGAAGAAAAGCAAGGGTGTTGCTTCAACTCTCGGAAACGGAATCAAAACTGCTGCTAAATGGGGAACTGCTATGGTAGGCGGTGCGGTGGCAGGTGTAGGAGCATTGTCCTCCGTGGCAGAAAGCACGCGAGAATATCGGACGGAAATGGGCAAACTTGACACAGCTTTTACCACAAACAAATTTTCAGCTGCAGACGCAAAGCAAACATATTCCGACCTTTATGCCGTAGTAGGCGACAGCGGACAAGCGACAGAAGCCGCAAATCATCTTTCTCTGCTTTGCAATTCTACAAAAGACTTGCAATCTTGGACAGAAATCTGCACAGGTGTTTACGGTCAGTTTGGTGATTCACTTCCGATTGAAGGTTTAACTGAGGCGGCGAACGAAACCGCAAAAGTCGGACAGGTAACAGGTCCGCTTGCTGATGCTCTTAACTGGATGGGCGTATCTGAGGATGCTTTTAATGAAAAACTTGCTAAATGCTCATCAGAACAAGAAAGACAGCAGTTAATCACATCAACCCTCACGAGCCTGTATTCGGATGCCTCTGCTCAGTATAAAGAAACAAACGGCGATGTAATGGAATCCAACAGAGCACATCAGCAACTGTCAGATACAATGGCGCAAATCGGTGCTGTTGCAGAACCTGTGCTTAATTCGATTATTGGCTTAGGTGCAAAGTTACTCGAACAGTTATCGCCGCTTATCGAAAGTGTAGCTGAGAAGCTTGCCCCTGTGCTCATTAACATCTGCGAAGAGGTTGCCCCGATAATCGTGTCAATGCTTGAACAGATTATGCCATTGATTGAGGAATTGCTTCCGTTTATAGCTCAACTTATGGAACAGTTAGCACCAATAATTGTTCAACTCGTAGAAGCACTATTACCTGTTCTCGTACAAGTAATCAAACAGCTTTTGCCTCCGTTTATGGAAATTCTCAACGCATTAATGCCGTTGTTAGACACTATTTTTCAGCTTGTACAGCCGTTTATCGACTTGATTTTGCAGTTAATAGAGCCGTTCGCAGCACTTATTTCAACAGCTATTGCACCGCTCATAGTCAAACTTGCAGAGTTGCTCAATAACTTGTTACAGCCGCTTATCCCTGTTTTTAACGAGATTGCAGGCATATTAAGTGAAACATTACAGCCCGTTTTCGAGGCTCTTGCACCCGTTTTCGACTTATTGACAGACGCATTAAGTCCGCTATTTGAGCTATTATCAATGCTGCTCAACGCTATCCTACCTGCTTTAACTCCAGTTATTGAAATTCTTGCAGATGTTTTCAGCAATGTACTCGGATTAGCTATCAAAGGAATAAGCGGTGCGATTGAAAGCTTGACAGGAATTTTCAACGGTTTGATTGACTTCATAGACGGAGTCTTTTCAGGAAATTGGGATAAAGCATGGAACGGCATTTTAGAAATATTCAAGAATGTTCTAAACTTAATTCCAAACGCAGTTGAATTCATAATAAACGGTGCAATCGGAATGATTAACGGTCTGTTTGACGGAATCAATTGGGCAATTGAGTGGGCAGGACTTGAAATTCCGCACATTCCAGAGGTCACTCTCCCCCGTTTTCGTGCCGGTATCGACTATGTACCGAGCGACAAATATTTGGCTTATCTCGATGCAGGCGAAGCGGTTTTGACAGCACAAGAGGCTGAACAATATCGTAAAGCCAAGCAGGACGGTACAAATCCATTTAGGAGTGACAGCACAGACAAACCGTCAACGACTAACATTGACATCAATGTGAATATTAGCGGCGTAACGGTCAATAGTGATTCGGATATAGATAGTCTTGCGGAAAGATTATCTGAGCGATTAGCAGCGGAAATTACAAGTAAAAGGAAGGTGTTTAGCTGATGCACAACTTTTTTTATAATGGCAAATGGCTTAGTCAATTCGGCGGTCGTATAGTTAATGCACCTTATCACTCTGTTGCTCAGCGTGATTTTGAGCTTATATCAATTCCAGGGCGAAGCGGTGATATAGTGCAGGACAACGGCAGATACAAGAATGTTGATTTTGAGCTGCAAATAGCTTTAATGCGTTTACTTGCTCACACAACTGCTCAATATCTTGCGTATAAAATTATAGATTGGCTGACTGAATTTAACAATTATCAAACATACAAGGACACATATAACAAAGGCTATTATTGCTATGCTGTAGTGACTAACCTTGACACAATTCAGCGTGAGTTACCTTCATATCTCACAACTACCGTTAAATTCAGTCGTAAGCCGTATTGGTATGCACAGACAGAGCCTATAAGCCTTGTTAGCGGTCAAAAGCTAAATTTACTCAACCCTGAAAGAATGCAGTCAAATCCGCTTTACAAGCTCACGGGTACGGGTGCTTCTGCAACGCTAACGATAAACGGGGAAACACTATCTATAAAAAATTCAATTAACGCAGATTACACAGTCCTTGACGGTGAAAATATGCAGTATTACTCTGTTAAAAACGGCATTAAATCTTATATCTCACCTCTCTTGCCGCAGCAATTTAAAGTAGGAAAAAATGAGATTATCGCCAATCAGGTTATTGGTTCGCTTACACTTGAGCCAAATTGGAGGCGCTTATGATACCTTTGATCTACGAAACGACAAGCAGAATATTATCGCTCAACTCAATGCACTACCTCGGCAGGCTTACCGGTTGCACAGAATGTACCGTCGAAGAGTCACGCAATGCAGATTACACATTAAATGCAAGCGTTGTTAAAAACTCCGAATGTGCCGAAAGTGCTGTTATACAAAATTATATATACGCAAAGCCAAACCCAGCAGACGAAGCACAATTTTTTGAAATCTACGAGGTAGTAGAAAAAAACAATGTGCTTAGTATCAAAGCGAAGCACATCAAACATAACTGCTATAACAACATTCTTGCCGCAGGCGAAACATCAGCACAACTCTATTCACCTGCGGAGGCTTACGAAAATTTAGATGCTCTTTTTGACAACAACTATGTATTTTCGTCAGATATAACGGACAGAAAAAACATCAAGCTCGGCTTTACTCAAGTTTGCACGCTCGGCGATTTTCTTGGCGGAGCAGAAGGCAGCTTACTTGATTTGTTTCACGGTGAATACAAGTGGAATAACTTCAATGTTTCATTTCTAAAAAGCAGAGGCAAAAAAAGAGCATATCGACTTAAATGGGGTGATAACATCTCAAGCTATGAAAAAACACAGTCGAGCGAAACTACAATAAGCCATGTGTGTGCTTATGCTACTGTTTATGATGAATTTTCAAAGCAAGACATACAGATAATTGCTGACCCTTATGAGATTTTTGAACAAAAATCAAAAACAAATAAACTAAGTGTATATCCAGTTCCTGACAATCTTGTTAACGGAATAATTGTCAACTCTTCGACAGGCGACGGATACGAATTTGTCAAAAACACTTGCAGAATAGCAGCAACAGCTTACATAGGAGGAGATAAACTTGGTGAGATCAAGAGCAATATTAAAGTTGATGTAGAAGCGGTCCTTGACGATATGCAACAGTTTAATCTTTGCGATACTGTTACAGTAATCTTAAGTGACAGTATTGCAGCGGAATCCAAAATAGTCAAAACTACATATGATACACTTAGAGAACGATATAAACAGCTTGAGCTTGGTTCGTTCAAAACTAAGCTATCTGATTTCGTAAAATAAATGAGGTGAACATAATTGAATGTAAAATACAAACTTAATCTTGATGTATACAAAGACAGAAATTACGAAAGTATAATAGTCGCTCAAAATGATGACAAGTCACGCATCATTGAATGTAAGCTATATGCTGATTCACAACCAGTAGCGCTATCTTCAAGCGTTACCGCTGCGTTTAACGCAACTGTGGATAATGTTATTGTTGCTGAAAATGTGCCTTGTATAGTTGCAGACAATGCGGTTAAAATCACTCTTGCGAAATCAATGCTACAGCTCGCAGGTATGATGAAGTGCGAGCTTGTGCTAAGTGAGAACGATACAATCTTGACAACTCAGCATTTTAGTGTTTTTGTGAACAAGTCAGTAATAAATACAAAATCTAAATATGAACCAGCAGGCGCAAATTTAGCAACCAAAAATGATGTTAATTCCGCAATCGAAACCGCATCTGCAAAAATGATAGCAAAAGACTCTTTGCTCAATACATCTACAAGCATCAATCTCACATCGCTTGAGGACACAGAGCAGACAACGAGCGGAGTTACTATTTCAGTCAAGAACAATAAAATTAGCTTAAGCGGCACATCAACATCTGCAGTTAATTTTTATCTCAAGCTCAAGCGTGCGGTTACTCTTGAACAAGGCAAAGCGTATTGCTTATCGTTGCAGAATTTTGCTAATATTACAAACAGCGGTTGTGTTTTCTACCCTGCGAATGAGCAGACGGCAATTAGCTCATCTTGGCTCTTGTCAGAAGTTAGTGCTTTCAAGAATGCAACGGCCACTTATACAGCGACAGAAAATGTAACCGTTAATTCCATTAAAATTGCGGTTGCTACAAATAGACTTGTTGACAACAGTTGTAATCTTCAACTTGAACAGAACAATAAGCGTACAGCTTATTCTAACCCTGACTTAATAAAGTCTAATATTAAACCTGAATTGTACCAAGCTCCCGACTACGCTATGCATTATTTGTATGTTTCAAATGATTATGACGAAGATACAGACGGTTTTGGTGTTACAAAGTTCAACTCTATTCTGTCTGCTAATGATAGTATAACAGACAACAACTACCATAATCGCTACACAATTATCGTTGCACAAGGCACATATACAGATATGCAAGATAGATACGCAGGTTTGTCCGATGTGGGGCTTGTAGGTTATCGTGGTGTAATGATGAAAGACTATGTCTATTATGAGTCTGAGAACATCTATAACCCCTCTGCAACTATAATCAAGTGGGACGGTGCGACAGGGTTTGATAAGTCTACTTTGAAGTCTGAGGATATAATAAAAAAGTGTCCATTTCATTTAGATTTGAATGTTCACACGCACATCAAGGGATTTACCTTTGACTGTAAAAATATCAGGTATGGCATACACCTTGAGAGTGGTGGAACAGGTTACGCAACTAAGTGGGAAGTCTCGAACTGTATTTTTAAATGGGGTGGCAGAGCAGATTGCATTGATTATGCTGGCAAAACAACTGTTCCTGTATTTGGTTGCGGTCATAGCTTTGGCGAAGTCGGCTTAATTGAAAATTGTAAAATCATACCAACGCATTGCACGATAGGTTATCAAAATCACGATAATGCAGATAATAGCAGCTTCGGCTTACATATGAAAACAGGCTCGAATATTACAATCAGAAATTGTGATTTTGGTGGAACGGAAATCCAAGCAAGAACGCTGAAAGGTGAATATTCTGACACGCCGAATGTACTTACTGTTGACCGCTGCGTCAATATATCTGAAATTAAGAAATTGTATGCAGCTCCGGCAACGAAATGTGACTGGACAGTTGTTGAAAATCTAAATATCTAAATAAAGGAGAATGACTATGGCAAAAGTAACTTGTGTTGATGTTTCGGAATTTCAGCAGAATATCGACTTCAACAAAATGAAAAATGACGGTATAAAAGCTGTCATAATTCGAGCTGGTTATGGCAGAGAAACATCACAAAAAGACACGATGTTTGAAAGTCATTACCGTAATGCTAAAGAGGCGGGACTTAAAATCGGTGCCTATTGGTATAGTTATGCTGATAGCGTCGATGATGCAGAAAAAGAAGCTAAGGCTTGCCTTGAGTGTATTGAAAACAAATATTTTGATATGCCGATTTATTATGATTTGGAAGATTATTCAATGATTAAACTCGGCAAAACAAAACTTACAGCGATTGCAGAACGATTTTGCGAAACCATTAAGAAAAGTAACTACAAAGCAGGTGTGTATGCCAATCTGAATTGGTTTAACAACTGTCTTGATTATGATAAGTTAAAGAAAAAGTACAGTATCTGGCTTGCACAATATAACTCCGTAAATGAATTAAGCTGTGATATATGGCAGAACAGTTCAACAGGCAGAGTAAGCGGTTACGGCAAAAATATTGATACGAACATCATATTTAACGAAAATGTTTTTGAAAATGTTAAGGTTGAAAAGCCAACGCTGACTTATCGTGTGTACGCTGACGGCAAGTGGTACAGCGAAGTAAAAGGTCTTAGCAACATAGCAGGAAGAAAAAAGCAGGCGATTTCTGCTATTGCTCTTAAGGTATCAAGAGGTAAAATTCGCTATCGTGTGCACTTGCTCAATGGTGATTGGCTTGACTGGGTAGACGGCTATGACATCAACGATAGCAACAACGGCTATGCAGGCATTAAAGGCAAGGTCATTGACGCAATTCAGGTCGAGTTTAGCGGCGTGAGCGACTTCAAGGCTACATACAGAGTGCGTAAGCAGGGTGCAGGCTTTTGGGATTGGCAGCACAACACAGAAAAAGACAGCTCACAGGACGGCTACGCAGGACTTCTCGGCACTAAAATTGACGGTGTGCAGATTACATTGACATAATTTTGGAGGTAAAATATTATGGTAAATTATATTGGAATTAAAAAAATTAAAGCTGAATCTATGACAAGAGGTGATTATAACAAATTCAGAGGCTGGAATATCCCTGAAAACGAAAATCCAAATGACAAGGGATATATAGTAAAATATTCTGATGGTTATATCTCTTGGAGTCCAAAGTCAGTTTTTGAAGAAGCTTATGATGAAATTGGAAATAAACCTTTGATTGATACAGTTGTATTAATGAAAAGCAATGATTATAAAGAAAGATTTATTGCAGAGTATCAGCAATTGGTAATCCGTTATAAGGGATTGAAGAAAATGCTTGATAATTGGGATAAGGGAGAACTATCTTTCGTTCCGGCTTGTCCACGCAGTACATATAATATGCAGATTAAATCAATGGCAGACTATATTGCCGTACTCGAAGCAAGGGCGGTTATGGAAGGTATCAATTTGTGGGAGGTATAAAACAATGAAAGACAATATTATTCAGGTTACTGTTTCAGTAGCTATCGGTGCATTGGCAGCTTATTTTAACATATTGCTTGTACCGCTTGCAGTTTTAATCTGTGTAATGATAATAGACTATGGTACAGGTATGGCAGAGGCATACATCAATAAAACCCTTAACAGCCGTATTGGTGTTAAGGGCATACTTAAAAAGATAGGCTACCTCGTTCTCGTGTGCGTGGGCGGTGTGGTTGATTACCTCATCGGTGCAGGACTTGCCACAGCAGGGATTGAGTTTTCAAGCTATTACTTCGGCTTAATTGTTTCCGTGTGGCTGATTATAAACGAGCTTATTTCAATTCTTGAAAACCTTGCTGGGCTGGGCACACCAATTCCGAAATTTCTTGTAAATATCGTCCGCCGATTGAAAAATACAGTCGAAAGCAAGACAGATTCAGAAACAAATAAAAAAGAATAGCGTAAATAAATTTAGCCCCTCGAGTACCAAATTGGTATCCGAGGGGCGATTTTTTTAATTTGCATACGGTTTTATATACACATCGAAAAGTTAGCACTCTTTGCGTGAACTTCACAGTATCCTTTTCTGAGTTCGTATTTTTTTTATGTTAAATCTCTCCTTCGCAATATTATCGAGCTTTTCAATGATAAGTTTTTCAACATATATAGGCGGTTTGCTCTTACCGCCCTCCCAATTTTCAATTGTTCGCAACGGAATTTCAAGTAAGTCGCTCATAGCCTGTTGCGTTAGTCCTGCGTTAAGTCGTGCGTCTTTGATTTTCATAGTGAAAACTCCTTTGTTTGTAGTCATCCCGAAAGACCATTTACGAATGCAGACACAATAGTTAAGAATTTTGATGTAAACTTTTTTTCTTTCAACAGATCGTAAAAGAAAAGACATTCATGATTCGCTGTTGCGCTCAGCTGGAGAATGTCACAACACACATCGTCACGATCGTGGCTGCTTATGTCTTGAGAGATTTTGAGTTTGAGGGCAGCTAAATCATTTTTATTGCAATTCTTTGCGATGTATGTGCCGTCCGCTTTCGCTTGCAGAATAAGCTCTTCAAGAGTCATCTGAATTGTGCAATCAATATCGCTTGCTGTAACTTTCAATGCTTGCGCTATCTTGTTGATGTTCTCTCGTGAGATAGTAACATTGCTTGTTGCGTCAATGTTCTCCCAGCGAGCCATCATCGGCTGGTCGCAGCCTACTCGCTCGGCCAATTCGGCTTGAGTGAAACCACAAGCTTGTCTAAAATCTTTGATGTTGTATTTGTACATTTATAATTCCTCCTTAAGCGAGCGGAAATTTGTATCCGCTCGCTTGTATCTATAAATCTATCCATATTGGATTTTAAAGTAAAAAACTCAGAGAAACAATCAAGGCTTTTCTTGACTATAAATCTATCCATATTGGATTTTAAAGTTTATTCTTATAGCGTAAGCATTAACGATAATTCTGCTATAAATCTATCCATATTGGATTTTAAAGAGCTTTGAAAGTCAGGTTGAAACCGTGTCAAAAGCACTATAAATCTATCCATATTGGATTTTAAAGAGAAGTGAAATTTGTGTTTTCGGTGCTTACGCTTGTCTATAAATCTATCCATATTGGATTTTAAAGGCTAACTCGCTGATTGACCGTATAGGAGTAGTTTTTCTATAAATCTATCCATATTGGATTTTAAAGACAAAATTTCTTGTAGGGCGATAATTGAAAAGGTGACTATAAATCTATCCATATTGGATTTTAAAGGACATACATAACCGCCGCTTTGTCGTATTTTTCTGCTATAAATCTATCCATATTGGATTTTAAAGCAATATACGATACCAACTACGAAAGAAATAAATAACTATAAATCTATCCATATTGGATTTTAAAGTTAATTTTTTGCGATTTGAGGCATTTATTAGCAGCTCTATAAATCTATCCATATTGGATTTTAAAGGCTTTTTATATATAGACCTTTCTTGAACACTTTTACTACTGTCTCTTATACACATCTCCGAGCCCACGAGACAGGC
>ENA-OYWX01000432-OYWX01000432.1-human-gut-metagenome-genome-assembly--contig:-NODE-432-length-20264-cov-16.850908_pt1 | contig 20264 bp, 26 predicted proteins | sample MGYA00244815_ERZ653406 | MGnify/ENA primary metagenome ERZ653406 (study PRJEB26926, sample SAMN06165037) | human gut metagenome | biome: ENVO:00009003; feature: ENVO:2100002; material: ENVO:00002003...
CACGCGTAAGATCGTCGGCAGCGTCAGATGTGTATAAGAGACAGGTATAAAATAATAAAATAGTAAAAGTATTTTTATATAAAAGCATAAAAGCATGTAAGAATAAAAGTATTGAATATAAATCAGATAATCAATACTTTTAAGTTTGTTTATGTGGCGTAAAAATATTATATTTGCAAAATATTGAGCATGAAAATGTTCATTGTTTTATTACACCGGGATGGGGAACAGTGGTTCTTCATCCTTTTTCTTTTTAATATTCAGAAAAAATAGGATGTATTTGCATTATCATGAGAAAACAGAAACTATGTTATTGCACACGGAGGTGTGAGTTATTTGTTATTATGAATTAATGTGTTAAGATAACATGCTCATTTCCATGTGAATGGATTTGAAAATACATGTTTTTTATAAATAGTTTATTGATCGCACTTTCCTGTGAAGGAAGGTGCGTTTTTTGTCCTTCATTACTATATTATCCTTGTCTATCTTTGTATCAAAATAAACGAAAGATGAAGAAACCGAACAAACGTCTGCTCTGGACGGAGGCGTACAAGCTGATGAATGCGCGCACTCCGGACGGGAAGAACAAGCCGTTCGACATACGTTTTGTGTGTAAGGACGGAACGATAAGCGAATGTTACAACGTGCAGCGTGCCGTTTCGTACAACCGCGAAAAGGGATACCGTAAACTGGTAATGCCAAACGGAGATTTCCGTTACGTGTACGACGTACTTATTCTGCAGATTAACGACACAAAGATATTGGTTAAGTAGTTATATGGCGACAAACACAAAAAATACAAACCGTAAGAAACCCAACCAGGAAATAAAGGAGTTCAGAGGCAAAGTGACTTCACTCGTAGACCGTGGATACCAGTATATTGGCATGGCCCATGTGTCGGAAATCCCGTCTGTATCTTCCTCGGAAATAATGAAAGGGGGAGGCGCCATAGGCGGACTGCCCATTCAGGGAACGTTTGATATTTTCGACAGCAAACAGTCGAACCCTGTGCCGGTCAGCAATGCCGGGACACCCGGTCTAGGCTACATTCCATGGGGACCTGGAAACCTGCTGCCGAATACCATGTACAAGCTGGTTGGAAGTCTACCGTACACGGCGACCGCCATCAAATATATTATCGACTTGACCGTAGGGCTAGGGCCACAGCTCATGTACCGCTGGTCGCGCTATGTAAACGGTACGGTAAAGACTGAGCTGATACCCTTCAAGGATGCCGGACTGCTGATTCGTAACCGCATCATGGAAATTCAGGCACAGATTGACCAGAAGAAAGCAGAAAGCGGCGAAGAGCAGGGTGGGGGAGGCACAATCACCTGGTCGCAGGCTGTATCCGGAGAGGAGCAGAAAGATACCGCACAGGTGGGTACCCCGGAATACGAGATGAAGCAGCTTCGTGAAGATTATCGCACATGGGAAGAAACCGATCAGGAATGGGACAAGTTCTGCGAAAATAACAATCTGGAACTTCACTACCTAAAGTGCATGACAGACGACGCGCACATGGACATCTATTTCCCGACTATCGGGCTAAGCATCGGACGGAAGGACGAAGAGTGGGACCCGAAAATCGTCAAGTTAGGAAGCATTCCGGCGGTGTGCTGCCGTATGGAGGAAATGGACGAACGGATGCGCATCAACTACGTGTATTATGCGGAGAAGTGGAGAAAGGATGCCACGCCAAAGCTGGAAAGAAAAGATGTGGTGGCCTATCCCACACTGATGCCGGAAAATATGCTTACGGAGCTTCGCCGTCAGGTGGAAAAGAGTAAGAACCGTCCTCCGAAGAAACGTACCACCTGGTTCTGCTGCCCAAGCTATTACCCTTCAATGCTGAAACCTTATTACCCGCAGCCCGCCTGGTGGAGTATCTTCCCGTCGATGACCTACGATTACGCCACGACATTGATTACTGACAAGGCCATGGCCCGCCAGAATGCGACCATGTGGGGTAAAATGATTTTCATCAACAACGAATACCTGCGTGCGATGTTCGATGAAATGGGAGCGGATACTACCGAAGCGAAACAAGCTGTACGTGACAGTATCTATAAGAAGGTGAATGAGTTCCTTCAACGCCGCGAGAACAACGGGAAAACTATCTGTCTGGACTCGTTTGTAGGCCCTGACGGGAAGACGATGCAGCATGCGGTGGAGATTGTGGATGTGCCGCAGGTAGCAAACTCAATAGAATTGAAAAACGAGTTGGAGGAAATATCCAGCATTATATTCTTTGCCATCGGTGTGCATCCGGCCCTTATTGGTGCGGTTCCCGGTAAAAGCGGTAGCAGTGGGGGAACTTACCAGCGCGAATTGCAGTTGCTCAAGCAAAACCAGCTTTCTACCCGGCAGCGCATTTATTTGCGGTTTCTGAAGAATATCTATACATTCAACAAATGGGACAAGCACGGAGAAATAGTCATCCGTCAGCAGACATTTACCACGCTCGACCGCAGCGCAACCGGCACAGAAGAGACAGAATCCACGCTATAACATACATTTTTCTTCTTCTTTTTTTGGTTTTATTCACAGAAAAAATCCCGACAAAACTTCTGATTTGTCGGGATTTTTGTCGATTTTGGATCAAGTGTTTATTAATAGATTTTTCAGTGGCGTAGTATCGCCACTTCAGTCGTGCTTAATAGATTTTTTGGTGGCGATACTACGCCACTAAACTCGCGTAACTACGATTTTTCTTCATCTTTGCTTTTTGAATCTTTATTTTCCGGCTGTTTTTCATGGCTTGTGTTCCCTTGAATGGCGTTTAAAAAATTGATAATCAATCTGTGTTCAATCCGCTTTATCATCAGGAACTGGGTGCATGTCTTGGCTATCTGTGCAATGATGAAAGAAAGCATCAATATAATAGAGATGAAAAATTGTACAACAAGTCCCTTGTTTCAGTCCCGTTAAAATATGAAAAAACAGAAAAGACTATTTGAGCACATACGAAAATAGGGAAAATAAAGTTGATTGCTTTTAAGATTTTATCTTTCATAATCTGTTTGTATTTTTATGTATAAATGAATGTATAAAATTACTGTTCTATTTCCACACGCAGATAGGGCATTCCGCCTGGTAGCATTGGCCATATCTCCGCGTCTGGTGTAAGCATCCGCATCTGTTTCGAAGCGAGTCCAAGCAGGCAAAGCTTTTCTACTTCTGTATGGAATCCTGTCCATAATTCTCCATCTTTTGCGCAAGCAGCTTGCAGGAAAGAAGCTCCTCCACCTTTATCTTTAAAGAAGCCGTCAGGTAATTGCAACAGCATTTCTCTGATTTCCTGCCGGTGCTTTTCGATACGTTCCGGATGGAATCCTACATTTACATTGGTATTCTGAATAGAACGCACAAAAAAATGAAGTCCTTCTTTCTTACATTCTTCGTATTCTTCGTGGCTGTGAAACATGCAGTCGGCAAAAATTCGGTCCACATTTTCAGTATTCAGTTCGGTCATGGCTCTGTGATTTTAATGTCGTTTAAGTCGGATATATATATTTTGATGGTTTCAATAAGTAGTGCCCTCTCTTTACCATCCTTGTCTAACTTTCTGTAACGTGTGTCTATGGATATGATGTTTGAATGTGGAAAAGATTTTTTGATTTTATCTTTTAGCAGAGAAAAGTTATTTTCGGTAGCGGAAAGTGTATGTTCACCTATCCATTCAGAATAAGTAAGATCAAATCCTTTTTCTTTCAGAATATTCAACTGGTTTTTATCGCAAACTCCCATAAATAAGTTTCCTCTTAAAGAAACATCTATTCCACCTTTTTGCAATATAATATCCTCTACATTGTCCGTTCCTTCATTTCTCCACCATCGCTCGATTGCGCTACGTATAAGCTTAAACCGTTCCCTTACATCTTCGTTTGACACTTTCATTCCAAGTTGTTCTCTTAATTCCCTGTTTTCCTGGTTGAGTGAGCGTATTTCTTTGGTGTATTCATTTTCCTTTTTGTTCAAATATCCATCATATCCAAGTTGATTCAGAATTTCTACTGCTTTCCGTTCAAACAATGACATGCTATTCTGTTTTGTACCTTCTGTAAGACTACCGTTATTTAATAGATAAAGCATTAGGGAGAAATTCTCGTTCATTTCTTTTAGAGAAGATATAAGCTTATTGTAAAGCTTCCCATCCGGATCAAGAACCGGAGTCTTATCATCGTTTGTTTCAAAGTTTATTTTTCTTTCTTCCATGGTTTATTCGTTTTAAATGTTTTCGGCCAGCAAGTCTGCTATGTCATCAAGTCTTATCAATTCGCTTTCCTCGCATGAATTTATGCAAAGAACAATGAGTCTGTTTATATTTACTTTTCTATTCATTATTACATCCAGCTTTGTTTTTCCTCGATTTGCATGGATTAAACCCAAATGCTCATTTACCGCTTCTTTCAGTTCTTCAGATGGGTTCTGTTCCGAAGATTTGGCAAATTGAATCATCAGTCTGACAGCTTCTTCTTCACTTTCTTCCAATTCACGTTTTTCTATGTAGCCATAAGTCCCGCTTTCGTCCAGTACAAAAGATTCCAGGTCGGCGTATTCGTCACAGTCGTATTTTGACTGTACTACGTTTACAATATCCAGTGCTTCCTGTGCATCATCTCTTTTGCCTAAATCTATATATTTCTCGCATTCCTGAGCGAAAATGTCTCGTATATATACAAGCTGGTCTTCTGTAAATTCTTTTTTCATGGTTTATTGGTTTTATTCGGTAGCTAAAATATCATAGGTCTTATTATCTCCCTGATAGTCATCCAGCGGACACCAGTCTGGGATTTCTATTGGTGCATCAATAATTTTATTTACGTCATTCCGCTTTACCACCGATTTGTGGGTGAACATAGAATGGTATATCCAAAACTAGCGCCTTCCAAGTTGTATTTGCGATGGGAAACGCATTGTTCGCAACGCGAAACAATTGTGCTGATTTTCTTTTTTTTCTGCCATAGGTTCTAGTTATTATATCTCACCATAGGTACTTCACATTGTGAATCACGTAGTTTTTTTCCTTTAAGCCCGTAAATTTCATTCTCTCCGGTGTAGCAATCCAGCGGGCACCATTCCGGGATAAAGTTACTCATATTTATCTTATCTGTGTGATAAATATAATCATCACTAATGATTATTTGTTCTTTTTCTTTGCATACAAGCACTGAACCGGTTGAGCCTTGAGAAGAGTCGTACCTTTTTGAGTGCGGACACTTCAGACAGTCGGTAATGACTGCGCTTATTCTGGGTTTAACTTTATTGTCCATATTACTTATTTTTATTCCGGTAGTGGGTTATCAAATATTTCTTTCAGTTTATTCATTGATTCCTGAATACGTTTTTCAAGGTTTTCCGTGTAGTGGTCATCATTTATCGGATTGGGGATAAATGTTGTTTCTACTCCGTAACGACCTATGTCAAGAGGGAGAGGGAAAAACGCAACAGTATCTACTGTCGTTCCTGGAATCAAATTGACGGTAATGCTCACGCCTTTAATGTCTTTCACCATCGTAAACCAGACGCTATGATTCTTACACGTTGCGAGGTCCTTTATCAGTCCTTTCTCTTCCAGTGGTTTCAGGTATTTCGTAATGTATAAATCGGTGTTTACTGACTTCCTGTTTAGTTCATCATTAAGGGATTTATTTGCAGCCATCAGTCTTTGATAAATAAACCTCCGTTCTGGTGATCTGAATGTTTCCTCTGCTGACACATCGGACTTAAAAAATGTGATATGGTCTTCATCGGCCTCTGTTTCGATAATGACTTTCATTGAGTTTTCTCGTGACGGCTCATTCAGTCTGAACATGATTCGGCATCTGCATGGAATGACCCGCAAGTCTGTGATAATTCCTTTCTCTTCCAGCGGTTTCAGGTATTCAGACACATATTTTTCTATTGAATAATCGTTTGCGGTCATAGGCTTATTTCTATTTGATAAATTGTTCTTTTATATACTTTATTCCTTGAAGGATATATTGTTCAATTGTCTCTGTGTAATGCGGGTCGTTCTTCGGGTTTAGAAGTCCGGCCCTGTACAATGGCCTGTATTTGCAAAATCCAGTAGTGGGATAAAAGAATACGCAGTCTTCATTTTTACCTGGTTTTAAATGCGCGGATATTTCTTTCCCATTTATGTTTTCTACCATCGTAAACCAAATATCTCTCTCACAGTCTTCATGAACGTCCTTTATAAGACCTTTTTCTTTTAGCGGTTTTAAGTATTTGGTGATATATTTATTCCCTTCCTCAAGAACAACTCGATAGCTCTTTTCATCATACTGTTTCACCCATTTCATTTCACCTTCTAACCGTTCTTTAGCATCTGTAATGAAATAGAGTATATTTTTTAGTTCATCGTATGAAACCTGGTAACTAATCGCAGAAAAGAACAAAGTAAACTTGATTGTGTTTGAGTTGTCTTTTTTGTTTATTTCTGCTTTTATTGGAAGTCCTTTTATCAGCTCCTTCAATTGGAAACGTATCCTATTCAGATTAGGGTAAATTCGTATTCTGTATATGGTTCCTTTCTCTTCCAGCGGTTTCAGGTATTCAGACACATATTTTTCTATTGAGTAATCGTTTGCGGTCATGGTAAATATGTTATTTCAGTAGTTTTTTAATCTTTGTTACGAGTTTTGACCAGGCTTTTTGACAGATTTTGGAAATTCCTTTTTGATTTATTTTTTCGTCATAATCACCTGTATTAATATTTCTGATAGACTCTCTGTACTGAGGAAAGTCAAGCATGTTAAGCAGCCGGTTGTCGCTGGATATAAATTTCTGTTTGTCCCACATTTCATGCAAGACTTCTTCACTGAACACTCCTTCCCAAAGTAATATATTTCTCAGTTCTTTAACGTTTATTTCCTTGACTCCGTACTGGAAACATTTATACTGGAGGTAATTGGCATACATTACGGCGATGGCCGGACGGTCTATAAGTGTACTTATTATAAGTGCTGAAGGATAATCTATCTTGTAAGTAAAATTTTCAGCGACAAGATTTATCATGAAAGAAGTGTAATCAGACTGTGAAGACAGTTTTTTATGTGCATTCAGGAAATTACCAACAATCTCATGATTCATTTTGAAAATGGAAAGTAGTCTCCTTTGTGTATCATTTATTTCTATCTTTGATTTCCCATCCAGTTCCTCACACCATTTCTGAATGGAGTCCGGACCAAGGTCTTTCTGATGTTTAAATTCCATAGCAATGTTGTTTTGGGGATTTATTTCTGTTTTTCGGCTTCTTGGTAATCACTCCATTCTCTTATCTCTGCATTACAGCATGGGCACACAACATATAGCAATGTTTTTTCTATCCTTGTAAATGGGAACTTGCCGTCACTTCTGGATTGAACGTCCCTTTTGTCGAAAGTAAACTCACACCCACAGAACTGGCAGGTTGCTATTTTCTTTTCGTATTTCCCTTCTTTGATAATTTCAATCATATTGCTACAGGTTACGACAACACCACATACATGGCTGCCAAAAACAGATAATATAATTTCGTTTTACTCATGGTTGCTTAGTTCTGATTAATGTCCGTTTTCACATGCTTTGCAGCAAAATTTCTCACGATTTCCAGCATCGGAATCAGTGATTTCGTATTTACGACCGCACTGCTGGCAGGTATATTCAATCACGTCCGACTGATAGTATTTGCAGGAATCTTCCGCTTTTACTTCCTTCCCGAAATTGGTACATTTCCCGTCCTCAAAACTGTTGCATGTTGCGCAGGTGGGGGAGAAGTTTTGGAATTCATTTGTATTCATTTTTTCTGTTACAAAGTCTTGATATGATATAAACATTCTGTTTTGAAATTCCTTACCATTCTCAAAATCCATACAGTGAACTACCGCTAAATCTTTAGTTTAGCGGTAGTTCACTCTTAAACCTTATCATAACTTTTCAACTCCTGTTATATTATCTTCAGGGCAACGTTTCTTACTGTCTATCCAATATCCGTTTTCCATCTTAAATGCGTCTATAATCATTGTATTTATTCCATTTGACAAGGTTATCAAATACTGGTTGTCTGGATTGTATCTTGCCATGAAGACTATATCAGCACCACAAGCGGAAGAGAAAGGTTTAAACTCTCCGTTATATACCAGTCTTAAAGTCCAATCGTATAAAGCGCTTCTTTCTTTAGGTGTGAATAGAGTGTACCATTCATCTACAAAGCGGAGTATTGTTCCGCTGCGCAGATGACTTCCTCTCAGGCATGATTCCAGGAGATAAAACATTTCGTGTGTATCTAGGGTTACTTTCATTTGTTTTCTTCCAATTTGTTGATTAAAGTATTCATTCTAAAAATCTCTCTGAATTTAAGATTGTCGGATATTTCAGATTTGTAATTTTTTATCTTGCCCAGTATAGGGCGGTATTCCTCACATTTACACAAATCCATTCCTGTAAGTAACATATCCCAGGCCTGCATATCCATTTCGTTATTCAACACGATTTCACAAGCCTTTTCATTGTCCCCTCTATTTAAAGCTTTTACAAGTTCTATTTTTGTTTCCCATTGCATAACCGAACTATTATTTTTACGCCTTGTTCCTCTCAATATTATTTGCCTGTTCCATAATCTACATAATAACAATACATAGTGAAATTCGGACAAATCTCATAGTGTTTGCACTGGCTACAATGCCTATCATCAACAACAGGGAAAACAATATTGATAAACTCCAGCATGGTTTCAGATTCAAAATCTGATTCCATCTGGGATTTCAAGCAATCTTTCTTTGTCAAGCCTGATTCTAAAATCAACTGTTTAGCCAGTTCTGTTTCATTGTGGGAACAAACAAGAAACTGAACTGCTACCCAGATACCATTTTCAAGCCTTCCCATCACAGTTTTCTCTTATTTCATAATGCTTACTTTTCTTTTTTTACCTTTTGCGATTTGAGAAATTCTTTAGCAGCTTCTTGGTCCTCATGTACCTCATCTGAGACATAATATATTATAGCTTTTGAATTGTGAGGATTGTTTTTCCACTTTCTTCCTGTTGCATCCGGATTTACAACATATCCTTCTTTTGCCCATTGGAGAGCAGTCAAACTCTTTTGATTCATACTCTTTGCCCAGAGAACCTTACGATGCATTTTCGTTCTGGGACTAATTACTCCGTCTGCACATACCAGCCCTTCACAATTGTAACCGGGACTTTCCAGTAATTCAATTTCTTTTTGAATTTCTTTTATGCTCATTTTCTCGATACGATCCCGATATTGGTCAATCGTTTCATTTGTCATATCCGCTGCCATATTCTTATTTTCTATTAGGTTTAACATTCTCTTCTTTCAGGTAGTTGTGAACTCTTGAACAGCTGTACAATATTCTAGCCCAAGTAGGTCGCATCCTGTGCGTGTCCCAACCTTTTCTGCTTCCTCTACTTTTAGTTTCACCAGTCCGCACTGAAATGTTTCTCCGACTTTAAATTCTTTCTTCGCCATAATCAATCTTCGTCTTTAGGGAACAAGCTCTCAATATCTTCACTGGTATAATAGCTCAGCACATCTTCAAAATGAGAAATGCAAATACCGGTATTTTGTGCCACGCAGTCTACATAAGTTTCAAAATTTACTTTCAGTATATCATTAAACACCTCCTGGCAATTGGAATAGTCTATCCATACCATAAGGCCGTAATTTTCTTGCCATTCATGGGTGCCTACAAGTTCTTGTAGCCTTTTTAATTTCTTGAAGTCCATATCCTATTTATTTTCATTTTTCTTTATTTCCTCATAAATCATCTTTGCAAGTTCCGGAACAGACTTGTCACACCAGCCGTCTGCTATGTCGTCTTTTTCTTTGTCAAAGTGATTTTCGGCAACATATTCGTTCACCCACGATTGAAAGTCATCCTCCGAAATACCATAGTCGGGGTCATATTCTATGTAAGATGTAAGTGAATAGCAGTGTTCGTGAGATTTCCATGGATATACAGTTCCATCATAGACAAGCGTCTGATTATTGTATCGTTCTCCAGCTTGGATAGTTCCACCGCAATAATCGCACCGGTGTTCTTTACGGGAGATAGGAGATTTTTCTTGTAATACTTCTGGCATGTTATTTTTCTTTTTTATCGTTTTGTATTTCAGATAATTTATTAATTACTAAGTATGTAAGCATAAATTCTATGAAAAGAATGTCGTAATCCAAACCGGAGAAATAGCTCATTGCCATAACGAAAGCCACAAGACCTACAAAAATTGCTGTAGCAATAAAATACTCTTTCATCATCAATACCTGAATTTACCGAATTGAATTACTGCCATTGGCTTGCTGAAATCATAACCCCGGAACCACTCTTTCCAGTCGTCTACCGAAAGGCCATCGTTGGCCGCAAGTTCTGTTAGTTCCGGATATTTACCGTCGATGTCAAAGAAATTGAAAGAGGTACATCCGTCGCGATCCAGCTGGAAGGTAAGTTTCTGAATACCTGTTCCGGATTCTGCAGTCAGGCAGCCTATTGTTATTTGTCTGCTGAAATACGGACGGCCCTCCCACTGACGGACGGAGATAACCGCTTCACCTTGCTGTACCTCGTGTATGCGTTTTGCCCAAAGCGTGAAGTTGGCCCGGATGGTGTGTCGTTTTTCTCCGGAAAGGAATTTCTCACGGAATCCGGTAGACCTCCCAGACCGGGGATGTGTGGCCGGGAAATATTGCGAAAGCATGAGCACGTAAGTCTTTTTCATAACTTTTTTAGATTTCATATTCATCGTTTTATTACATTTTACATACCGCAAAAATAACAATTTTAAACCAAAATCGCATTATAATTATCTCTGAAATTCATAAAACCTCCGATATTTCGTTTTTTGTCCTTCAAATTACCGAATCAGACCGCTAACTTTGAGGAAAAACACAAAGACTATGTTAGTAACGAAAACCGAAGAAATTAGGGCATACGTGCCCACCAGCGTGTACAGCGGCGACCAGTCACTTCTCACAATCATGGAAGAGACAGAAGAAAACATTCTTGTGCCGATACTTGGGCGAAAACTATACGAAAAGATATGCGAAGAATACAATAATGCCATGGAAAAGCATGGGGGAGTGACGGCGGCCTACGTGGACAAAGAAAACCTTACACCCGAAATCCGTCTGATACGTGCCTGTCAGCTTCCGGTGGTTTACTTGTCGCTGGCCAACAGCACCGGCATTCTCACGGTGAGTCTGAACGACGGGGGTGGACTGAATCAGGTGTACACCGACGGGTACGACAAGGCCGACGAGAAATCCGTGAGCCGGTTTGAGCGCGATGCGTATTTTAAGGGCCGTCGCGGAGTGGACCGTCTGCTGGTATTCCTGGAAGAGGATGCGTGCAGTCAGGCTCCCGTGTTTGCCGATTTGTGGCGCGAAAGCCGGTATTTCTACCTGCAGGGCGACTTGCTTTTTACTACCGCCATCGAGATGAACCGTTTTATGGACATTAACGAAAGCCGGGAGAAGTTCATCGCCATGTTGCCTGACATTCGCTATTGCCAAAGTGCATATATCGAGCCGGAGATAGGGGAGGAGCTGACCGATGCGCTGGTGAAATGGTGCACGCGCTCGCTAAAGTCCGACCTTTTCACGGGAGAAGACAAGGATGCCATAAATGCGGTGTGGCAGAAGGCGGTGGACTGTCTGCGCATGGCGCTGGCACTCTATATCGAGTCGCGCCGTCCGGAAAAACAGCGCAAGTACAGCGAAAACGAGGCAGCTTATTCCATGACAAAGGCCCGCAAATTTATCTCCAACCATCAGGATTCTTTCGGAGAGTTTATCAAGGATTCTCCGCTGTATGTGCCGCCGCTCACTGAAACAACCGGACCGGACAAGCAGCCCATATTCGATTACGACAACCAGGACAACGCCATCTTCGTCATGCGTCCGCAAGCCTTTACCCGGCACTGATTTTTTGTCCTTCATTCCCAGTTTTCATATACCTAACTTTGGAGTATAAAGAAACGACAAATGGATACGACAAACTACCAGATACATCTTCCGGCACTTCCCGACAGTTGGAACCGGCTGTCTACCGAAGAGCTGGAAGAGGTGAACAGACTTTACAAGCGTAAGGAGGCTATGGCTGCGGCAGGCGACGAGGAACGTGCCGACCGCCTTTTCAAGCTGAAGTGCTTCATGCTTTTTCTCGGACTGAAAATCGTGCGGCGCACCGTGACCGATGAAAATGGTGAAACGGTGTTTCTCTTCCGGCGCAAAGGGATTCGCCACCTGTTTGAGCGCATTCCCATGCGGGCATGGCAGGTGGACCAGTGGATAGACCAGAAGCTCGGTTTCCTGGACAATCCTTTTGCACGCACCGTCACTCCCTACGGAATTATCCGCCTTCGTATGGGGACCCTTCGTCTGAAAGCGCCGAAAGATGTGATGTCCGATGTCAGCTTTGCGCAGTACCAGTCCGCACAGAATCTGCTTATCATGTACTGGGATGCACAGAAGGTTCTACAGACGCTTGTAAGGCGAAAATCGACCCATGCCGCCATCCGGATGCAGTTGCGCCGCATGAAGCAGGCACGATGCCGGTTTCTGGCCACGCTGTTCAACGAATCCGTGCGCGAGACGGGAGAGATACGCGAAGGACGCTACCTGCGCAAGTGTAAGCGCCGCGTGTGGTCGTTCAACTCCGGACAGATACAGAAAAACGCCCGCTGGTTTAGCATGGTAGAAGCCCGCATGTTCCCCGTCATGGTGCAGTATTTCCAGAGTGTGCAGGAAGCCTACGCACGCATGTATCCGGAGCTGTTCACGCCTAACGGGAAAAAGAACGGACGGCAGAACCCTATCAAGATAGAGGTGGAAATGATTAACAACATCATGAAGTATCAGGGATTCAGTGACTACGACGCAGTGTACGACAGCGAGGCGGTCCGCATCCTGGGAATTATGAATGCCATGGCTAAGGAAGCTAAGGAAATTGAGAAAATGAATCAGAAATACAGAAAAGGGAAATGATAACCGACTACCAGAGTAACGCATACCGAATTTCTTACCAGGGCGTGTCCATGATAGAAAATGCACTGGGAAACCCCAACCTGATTCAGGTGGGGGTAGTTCCGGGATGTACCATCATGGTGGCTCCGCAGAAAAGCTACGGCATAGATTATCTGCCCAACGGAGAATACCGAAGCTGGACGCTGACGGGATACAACACCAGTCTGAACCGCACGGAGGCACACTACATCTATGCCCGTCTGGAACGTGGTTCTGACGATGCCATGGTGCTGTTTTCCGTGAACGACTATGCTACTGACGGAAGCATCGGCGGAGAGAATCCCAGCAAAGATTTCTATTACATACGTATCGGAAGCATTACCGCCACCGACAGTCTGGAAGCTGCCACCCTCGACCGTGAAATTACACTGGACTACGGTAAGCTTTCTACTCCTGCAGGTAATGACCAGGATGCAGCCGGATGGAAGGAACTGTTCGAACTGACCGCAGAAGGATTGATCCGTCCGCTGAAACGTTTCACTTCCTTTATTGTGCAGGGCACGCTTTCCATTATCGGGAAACTGGTTATCAACGACAAGCAGATTACGGATGTGGCACGCCAGGTAGATGAAGGGGAATTTTCTGCCAGTGATGAACTTATACCAACGACGGCTTTACTTGTAGGGAAATATATAACAAAGATTAGAGAATATTTTTTAAGTAAAGATAGGGAAGACCAGACAAAGTTCTTGCTAAGGCTTATTGGAGGAGCAGAATTTGGAACTTATGCTTCTGGTATATCAGGAGCACGAATTTCTTCCGACGGAGCAGCAGAGTTGCTTAATTTGTTGCTTAGAGGTGCGTTAACAATAGGCGACTACAAGAAAGGCTTGAAAGGAGCCAATATTGACAAACAAGGTGTTGCAGATTTACTTTCTATTCTCGTTAGAAACGGTATGGAATCAGCCAATTTCTCTACCGGTGCTTTGGGAGCTGGATTCTGTCTGAAGAAAGACGAAAACGGCGACAGTTATCTGGAGGTAGACCGTATGCTTGTCAGAAAGGTTGCGACTTTCATTCTGTTGCTTATCCAGCAAATTAAGCATGTAGGAGGACAGATAATTCTTACTCTGGCTTCGATGTCGTGCATTAAAGTAGAAGATAAAGGAGATTTCTACCGCTGCTATTTTGAGAATACAGACGGAGAAAAGACAATCGAACAGGAATTTGTTGTCGGAGATTTAGCAAGAGCACAGACATTCAATGTTAAAGAAGGTGTTAATCAGAATGTAACTAACACCTATTATTGGCGTGCTGTTGTTGGAACAGGAGATAATTATATAGACTTGTCTAAAACCGATTGCGATGCGGGTTCTACCGAGCCAAAAGCAGGTGATGATATTGTACAGTTAGGTAACAAGTCTGACGCTACACGTCAGGCAGCTATTATCTTGTCTGCATACGGCAATGATGCACCTTATTTCAAGTTGTACAGAGGAATTAATTCTTATTCACTAGACGGAAAAGAATTTGTTTCTTTTTCACGCTCGGAAGTAATGATTATTGCCGATGCAATAAAATTCAGTTCTGGAGAAAGCGTAAAGGACTATATCGACAACGCGGTAGGGGAAGTTAATACAAAAGTAGACGATGCTATATCTGATTTATCTGAAAACATTTCATTTGTAAATCAGTTATCTAAGGATTTAGAAGCTGTTAAAAACCAAATAGACGGTGCTATTGAAACATGGTTTTATGAACCAGTTCCTACATTAAGTAACGAACCTGCTGTAAATTGGACTACAAGCGAAGATAAGAATGTACATTTAGGTGACTTGTATTATGATGGAAACGGAAAGGCTTACCGTTTCCAAATGTCAGGTATTTCTTATGTATGGCAGGTAATAACCGATTCTGATATCACAAAAGCTTTGGCTGGCGCTAAAAAAGCACAAGACACAGCAGATGGAAAGAGAAGGGTATTTGTTACAACCCCTACAAATACGTCTGTATACGATATAGGCGACTTATGGGTAAATGCTACATACGGAAGCTACAAGAATGATTTGCTTCGATGCAAAACGTCTAAACAAGCAAACGCACAGTTTACGATTGAGCACTGGGAACTTGCATCAAAATATACAGACGATACAAAAGCTAATCAGGCTCAGGCTGCGGCAGATGCAGCTAAACAAGCCGCTGACAGTGCGCAGCAGACAGCTAACAATGCGGTTCAAAGTGCGGCAACTGCAAACGCCTTATTGTCTGATATAGCAAATGATAACAAGCTGACTGCTCAGGAAAAGCAGGAAACAAAAAAAGAATGGGATATTATTGTTTCTGAAAAGCCTAAAAATGATGCAAGTGCTGACAAGTACGGAGTAAGCAAGACTGCTTACGGAACGTCTTATAATACGTTAAGCACTTATATAACACCGTTACTTTCAAGTCTTTCAACAACAAGTGATATATCAGGAGCTACATTCAGAAGCAAGTTTAAGGCTTACTACGATGCTCGCACCGATTTATTGAACGCTATATCGGCAAAGGCTAAATCACTTGCAGATACTGCACAACAAACTGCAAATGCGGCACAAGAAAAAGCTAATCAGGCAATAAAAGATGCTGCCAACGCAAAAGCAGCAGCAGACAACGCACAAACTGATGCAAATGAAGCAAAAGAAAGATTAGATAACTGGGCTTCTGATGGTTCTATTTCTCCAACGGAAAAGCAGTCACTAAAAGAAGAGATATCAAGGATTGACGCAGACAAGACACAGATTGCAAACGGATATGCTAAGTATAACTTAGGTGCTCCAACAAATTACAACAATGCACACACGGCTTATCGTGCTGTGTTGGTAACTCTTACTGCATCTTCTCCTGAAACAATCACTATTCCTTCTGATTTTGCTACAAAGCAGACAACGTATTATACACAGAGAACGACGGCTCTAACGGCAATATCGAATGCGGCACGTGACTATGCGCAAGGTATAGCCAACGATTTAAGTTCTTATAAGAAAACGGTAAGTTCGCAATTTGAGCAGACCAACAATAGTATTACTGCTGCTGTAACTTCATCTAAGGAGTACACCAATAGTGCTATTAATAATATTCAGATTGGAGGTAGAAACTATTTTGCTTTTTCTAGGACTAAAATACAAAATAATAGCGGAACGGGAGAATATGACAAAAGCATTAATGGAGCGATTCTAACTACAGGAAGTAAAACTACAAGCAAAACAATTGTAAGATTTAGTGATTTTGGATTAACTGAAATTGGAGGTTACACTCTTTCTTGTGAATTAAAGGCTACATCTAATGTAACTATAAAAATAGATATATGTGATTATACCATTCTTAATAATATAGCCGTCACAGACCAATACAAAAAAATAAAATTAACAGGACGTGTTGCTAATTATATAAATGGTTCAGCGGGATATTACGGATTTGTAGACTTTGATGAAGTTTCTGATATTCCTGATGGTGTAAAAATTTACATAAAGAATTTCAAATTAGAATCAGGGAATAAAGTAACAGACTGGTCACCTGCACCCGAAGATGCTGAGAATGCTTTAACAGAATACAAAAAAGAAGTTACGGCACAGTTTAGTGTCATGGAAGGAGAGATAAACAGTAAAGTTTCTTCTACTGAAATGACTACTATTAAGCAGGAAATAATTAATACGGCAGCAAGCGATGCAACCAAAAAGGCGAATGATGCAAAGACTTCAGCAATAAGTACTGCCTCTGCTGACGCAACTTCCAAAGCAAATAAGGCAAAGCAGGATGCTATATCTACTGCTGCTACAGATGCTACCAACAAGGCAAATAAGGCTAAGAATGATGCTATAACAACATCCGGACAAAATGCAGACAAGAAGTACGCAACGATTACTACCGTATCATCTATGCAAACTTCAATTACTCAATTAAGCAGTAGTTTGTCTTTGAAAGCCGAAAAGTCAGAAGTTACTGCTGTTCAGAGCAGTTTAAATCAGACAAACAACAATCTTTCTTCGTTGACAACAAGAGTCAGTGAAGCCGAGGTTAAATTGCAACCTGATAACATTTGGATTGGAATTTCTTCTAAAGTTACAACAACGGCAAAGACTGCCAATATCGTACCTGATAGTTGCTTCGATGATGCTAATTATAGCTTGCTTTATACCGGAGGTTCAAGAGTTAGTGCATCAACTGCTAACAATAGTTGTCCTACAAGTTATTGTATGAAGTCTACTCAACGTGATGTGCAAGCTAAAAATTATGTAGCTGTTGCAGAAGGCGAAAAATATTACGTTTCAGCGTATGTAAATGCTCAATTAGCTAATTATACTGTAAGAGTTGGTCTTATACTAAAAAAATCCGACGGTACTACAAGCTGGCATAATAATGGTTCTTCTGTTGCAGCTAAAACTAGCGGATGGCAAAAGCTATCAGGTTATATTACAATTCCCGCTGGATATACAAAAGCTGGTATTTGGTTTCAAATTGATGGAGGTTCAAACTTTGGTTCGGCATACTTCACCAAAGTTTATGCCTACAAAGTAGATGAATCTGTTAATCAAAACTATGCTTTATTGACAAGCAACGAAAAAAGATTGACTACTTTTAATAATGTAGCAAATCAAAGAAATACATTATACAAAACGTCAGGTTTAAAAAAAGGAGATATAGTAACCATTTCATTTGAATACGAAGCAAGTAATCTTATTTGGAACGCAACGAAGAACTCATATTTTATGGTTCAGTTTGACGATAAATTTGGTTGGCCTGCTTATAATATTCCTAATTTAAAATCTAATGGTACAGGTAAAATTATTACTCCTCCCTTCACTTTAGGTGGTAGTGATACAAATATCAAAGATTCTAATATTGAAATGGTTTTTTATTACATTTCTTCTGTGTTACAAGACAATAAACCAATAGGTTACTTCCGTGTTTGGAATTTGAAAGTAGAAAAGGGAGAAAGGTCAACACCGTGGAGTGCTGCACCTAGCGATTATTCTACTACAGAAGAAATTAAAACTGGTATAACAGTTAAAGAGAACGCCATAAGTATTTTCGGAAAAGATGTATCTTTACAAGGAAAGATTACATTCAGTTCTCTTAATAGTAGTTTGCAGAGCACAATCAATCATAAAGCTGACTCAGGAGATGTTACTTCTAGTATAAATTCCTCTAAAGAGGATATGGCTAAAAAGCTTGGTTATGCAAATTATTCTGATATGGTTTCCGCAGCAACAGCCGGAAATACAATCATTGAGGGAGGACATATTCGTACAAGTCTGATTGAAGCGGATGCTCTTGTAGTAAAAACACTTAATGCTACGGATAAAAACGGTATAAATACTTTGGTCGATAAGAGCGGATTAACAATGTCCCGACAAGGAGCAGAACTCCTTAAAATATCATCATGGGAAGCGAACCAATATCTACCTAAAATCACGATGGTGTACGATAGTGATAAGAACATAGAGATAAGCCCTGTGCTGTTGAAAATGAGGTCAAGCAGTAAAGGAATAGATATTTCTCCAAATGGCGTGCAAGTCATTTTAAGCGATGGCGTGACTGTCTTTAGAAGACCAAGAATATTATGGGCTGGCTATATCCTATCAACAGGAAGAATCTCTTATAAATTTGGTAACTACATAACAGTGAGTGTTTCAAAGACAGCTACAGGGGTATATAAAGTTACTCATAATATAGGCTCTTCAAGTTATTATGTCATGATTACCCCTTTAAAAAGTGGTTGGCTGTCATGCGCAACGTTAGAAAGCATATCGGGTTCATATTTTACTTATGCGACAAATACATTTAATGCTAAGGGTGAATGGACAAAATCAGATACTTCTTGTATGGTCATGATAGTATATAACCCTTCACTTATATACGATGCTTAATATTAATTATTTTTTGTAAAGACTATTTTATTATGAAAAAACTGAATTTTAAAGCTGTCCCGACAAGGGACATTGAAGGGAACCTGGAGCCTAGAGATATATCAAAAGAACTAGGAAACTTTATTTATCGTGAAACATCAGATTTAGGCGAATTAGATCTCGCCCAAAGAATCTACAAAGACGGAGAAGTAGAAGCAAATGAGAGTGAAATAGAAATCATCCGAAAGTACATCGACAGCGGATATAAGGCATTTGTAAAGAAAGCCTTCGAGGAAATGGTTTCGGATGTTCAAGAAGTTCAACCTTTATAAAAAAAATAATTATGGATATTAAAAATCAATCTTATGGCAAGGTTATTAGTGCTGCATACCAGCACTACATTACATTAACAGAAGTAGAAGATAAGTACAAGCCTATCTTCACGACTATCACAGTACCGTCATGGGAAGGGCTAGACCAATTTGCTGAGATAGACGAAGCGGAAGCGGAAAGAATACGTACAGTCAAGAACGCTGCCAAAGGGAATGTAGAATATCCCGAAGAGCAGGTAAATCAAATGATTGGATTGTTCGCAACTTTTATCAATACTATGAGCCTGGCAGACGAACAAGCATTGCAGTTCAAGAATATTTATCCTAAATGGGAAACATTTATCAACAAACAGCTTGAGCAAGGTTACAAGGTATTGTATCAGGATAAACTATACAAGGTTAAACAGACAATATCTACCGTACTTGAGAATCAGCCACCTTCAATAGATACAGCAGCTTTGTATGAGGAAATCAATCCTACAGTTGAGGAAGGAGGTCATGCAGGCACACTAGAAGACCCGGTCCCTTACAACAATATGGAATTATTTGAGGGCAAATACTACTCACAGGACGGTATAACTTATAAGTGCACAAGAAATACCGAACAAGCAGTTTATCAGAACTTATCTGAACTTGTAGGCATTTACGTTGAACAAGTATAATAAAAAGGTATGAAAGTATTTAATTGGTTAAAGGAAAGCAACCGGCTTTCTCACCTGAAAGTAGGTTTTGCTATTTGGATTGTTGTAATGCTTATCGGATGTTCCATGTTGAGCATGTTCGAAGAAGTTACTGATTTTGAACTTATGCAGGCGCAAGCCATTACGATTACATGCTCCTTGCTAGCTGATTTAACCGTATTTATTTCCATGTGTGCCGTGGAATATGTACAGAAATCATCCGGCATAGGTAAGTTTGACTGGCTCGATATTCTGGCAGGGATGATTACTCCTCTAATTATTACTATTGTAATTGTAATTATATATCTATTATAAATAATTTTAGATATTTGAATAGACCACGGCTCTTTCATTTAAGCTTAGATAAAGGCACATAATTCCCCCACCCACTTC
>ENA-OYWX01000499-OYWX01000499.1-human-gut-metagenome-genome-assembly--contig:-NODE-499-length-17060-cov-5.468686_pt1 | contig 17060 bp, 17 predicted proteins | sample MGYA00244815_ERZ653406 | MGnify/ENA primary metagenome ERZ653406 (study PRJEB26926, sample SAMN06165037) | human gut metagenome | biome: ENVO:00009003; feature: ENVO:2100002; material: ENVO:00002003...
TCTGCCTGTCTCGTGGGCTCGGAGATGTGTATAAGAGACAGATTTTGATGTGGAGCAGGCGGAAAGAATCATTGAATTCACTGAAACATTGACCATTGCAGAAGGCGAAGAGGAAGAACAGGTCGAATGTTACGCATTCCAGTGTTTTATTCTCGGAAATCTGAACGGATGGCGGACAAAAACAGGCGGACACAGAAGATTCCGAACATCATATGTGCAACTTGGAAGACAGAACGGTAAATCTTTTCTGAATGGAATTCTGGCTGCATATTACGGAAATTTTGAGAAGTACAAATATGGTCAGATATACTGCACAGCAACGAAAAAAGATCAGTCGCTGATTGTATTCAATGAAATTGTGAAGTTTATCCGGTCGGATCCTGATCTGGATGAATGCTTCAACATACACGAACACAACAGCACAATAGATTGTTTGCTGACACATAGCAAAATAAAGGCACTTTCGGGAGATACGAAGTCGATCGACGGATTTCGCCCGTATCTTGGAATTGTGGATGAATACCATGCACACAAAAACGACCAGATGTACAAACTTCTGGAAGGCGGAATCAAGAAGATGAAATCTGCGCTGATCAGTGTGATCACGACAGCAGGGTTCGATCTGAAGTCACCATGTTATGCATTGTATGAATATTGCGTGAAGGTGCTGAAAGGCATTGCACACAATGATTCACAGTTCATATACATCGCGCAAATGGATGAAACAGACGACATGTGGACGCCGAAGAACTGGATCAAGGCGAATCCAATCCTGCAATATGATCCGGAAGCACTTGAAAACATGGTTCCGATTGCTGAAGCAGCGAAAGAAATGGGCGGATCCAGTTTGCGCGATTTCATTGTGAAACAGCTGAACATGTGGATTCAATGGACGAATGATGTCTATTTGAAAGACATGGAATTGTGGCAAAATGGCGCAACAAAGAAGACACTAGAGGATTTTCGGGGACAGAAGTGCTATGTGGGGCTGGATCTTTCTGCTGGTGGAGATTTGACATCACTGGCGATCGTATTTCCGTTCTTGAAAGATGATGTCAGAAAATATTTTGTTCATGCACACAGTTTCATACCGAAAAGAAGGGTTGAAGAACATATCAAAACAGACCGGACGGAATATGACTTATGGATCCGCGACGGACTTGTGACGGTAACAGAAACGATGGGTGGGGTAAAAACTGACTATCGGTATATTTTAACCTACTTGGAAAAAATCATCACCGATTATGAACTGGATGTGCAATTTATTCTTTACGATCCGCATAATGCGTCAGCTTTCCTGACAGATCTGGAAGCATTGGGATTCGACAGCGTGGCTGTAACACAGTCAGCAAAGGCGCTGAATGATGCAACGGTTGACTTCAAACTTGAAATTGAATCAGGAAATGTGGAACACGATGGAAACGCGATGATCAAATGGTCGATCGCGAATGCAAAGACAACTTCCAACAGTTTCGGAGAAATTAAGATCGACAAAGAGTATCAGACAGAACGAATCGACGTGATAGATGCGATCATTGACGCATGGACAGCTGCAATGAAAGGCGAAGTGAAACAGAATACAGCAGAATCGGTCGAAGAATGGCTGAAACTATATGAAGCAAGTAAGAAAAAACAGGCGAGGGGGTGATGCAGGTTGAATGTATGGCAGAAGTTCAAAGGATGGATTGCAAAAAAAATGAACTTCACCGTGGAAACATCGCCAGCGATGAAAGAAGAATCATTTCTTGAATGGCTTGGAGTGAAAAGAAAAAACAAGGATGTGATGGCGGAAGTAACGTACTTCACATGTTTGAAAATGATGTCTGAAACGCTGGCAAAAATACCGTGGAAATATTATCAAAAAACAGACAAAGGGATCATTGAACCAGAACTGTCGGATGTTGCGAAACTGCTGAAAAACAGACCGAATCCATTTATGACGCCCACAGCTTTCTGGAATGCAGTGGAGATGAACCGAAATCACTTCGGAAATGCGTATGTATATGTCAGGTCGAAGTTCAAAAGAAAAAAATACGGCGGAGAATACAAAGTCATGGACTTGTGGATTATGCCGTCGAACTGCGTGCAGATCGTAGTGGATGATGAAGGATACTTCGGAGGAAGGGGAAAAATCTGGTACGTCTACAACGATAAATACAGCGGGCAGCAATATGTGTTCGGGACAGATGAAGTCCTGCATTTCAAGACATCACACAGCTTGGATGGTATTACGGGGCTTCCTGTGCAGGCAATATTGAAGACAACTGTGGAGGGTGCAGCAGCATCACAGGACTATCTGAACAGTTTATATGAAAGCGGGCTGACTGGAAAAGCAACGCTGGAATACACAGGAGATCTGAACAAAGATTTGAAAGAAAAACTGGTGCAGGCATTTGAAGAATTCGGATCAGGTGCAAAAAATGCCGGAAAAATCATTCCGGTTCCACTTGGAATGAAGTTGACGCCGCTGGATATTAAACTTTCGGACAGCCAGTTCATCGAATTAAAGAAATATTCAGCACTTCAGATTGCAGCTGCATTCGGAATCAAGCCGAATCAGATCAATGATTATACAAAATCTTCGTACAGCAACAGCGAAATGCAGCAGCTGTCATTCCTGACAGATACGATGCTTTTTGTGTTAAAGCAGTATGAAGAAGAAGTCAATTATAAGTTGTTGACAGATGAAGAAGCCTTCAGCGAAGGAAAATATTACAAACTGAACGAAAAAGTTTTACTAAGAACTGATAGCAAGACACAGATGGAGATTTTCGCAACAGGTGTCCAGAACGGAATTCAAAAAGTGAATGAATGCCGACGAAAACTGGATCTGATGGACGCAGAAGGCGGCGATCAGCTGATCGTGAACGGAAATTATATTCCGATCACAGAAGTTGGAAAGCAGTACGAAAAAGCAGGAAATGCACAGCAACAAAGCGTGCTTCCTATACAGCCGGAAACGGATCAGAAAACGCAGAAGGATCCGGAAGAAGGAGATCAGGCAGACACGACCGGAACAGAACCTGATGAAAAAGAATCGCAGGAAGGAGGGGAAAACGATGAAGAATAAATTCAATTTTTCACGGAGAAATCCAAAAACAAAGAAGATTGAAAATACTGGATTTATGGAATTCAGAAATGTATCGAATAATGCAGCAGACCTGTATATATACGGCGACATTGTTTCTTCAACATGGGAAGCATGGTGCGATGAAGATACATGCCCGCAGGATATATCGGATTTTATGAATCAGATTGAACCGGGGGCTGAACTGACGGTGTACATCAACAGCGGCGGTGGTGATGTATTTGCCGGGATAGCGATTCACAGCATTTTATCACGGCATACCGGACATAAAACAGGCATCGTGGACGGAATGGCTGCGTCGATCGCATCCGTGATCCTGATGGCTTGTGATTCGATTGTAATGTCATCGGGAGCGCAGATCATGATTCACAAACCGCTGTCATGGGCGTATGGAAATGCGGATGATTTTCAGCGGCTGATCAGTGAACTGGATAAATGCCAGAAAAGCATCACGGACATATATATGGGACGAGTGAAAGAAGGTGTGACAGAAGAACAGGTCACAGATCTGATCAATGCTGAAACATGGATGACGGCAGAGGAAGCAAAGGAAATCTTCGATGTGCAGATCGAAGAACGTCCGGCGGTCGCTGCCTGTGTTGGCTGGATGATGGAGAATTTCAAAAAAGCACCGGAAGGCATTAAAACACAAAGCGCAGATGATGTGACGGCGAAGATTACAGCCGAAGAAGAAGCGATCATCGAAGAAATGGAACTTTTCGGAATCTAAGGAGGAAAACAGAATGAGCAAAGAAGCAAGGGCATTGCTGAAGAAGATCAATGACAAGAAAAATGCGATCAGAGGTCTTCAGGGACAGGGAAAAACACAGGAAATGAAGGATCAGATGGCGGAACTTCGCGAGATGCAGGAAGAATTCGACATGCTGATGGAAATGGAAGAAGACGATGACGATGGAATCAAGGATTCTTTACACAATGGGAAAGTGAAGGAAATTGAAGATGGTCAGAAGTCTAAAAAGTACAGCAAAGCGCAGGTGTGCAAAGCGTTTGTAAACAGGATCGTATGTGGTCTTCGTAAACGTGCTATGCCGGAAGAAGATCAGGAGATCATGGACAGCTTTAAAAACATGATGAAGGAAGGCGAGGACGAGGATGGAGGGTTTACGGTTCCGGAGGATGTAAGCACAGACATCATTGAACTGCGCCGCACAGAAAACGATCTGGAACAGTACGTCAATGTTGAAAAGGTAGCAACAATGAGTGGATCTCGTGTGATCGAGGTTGATGCAGACAGTACACCTTGGGGCGATGTGGATGAAGGTGGAGAATTTGAAGAGGAAGAAACACCGAACCTGAAACAGATCAAGTATGCAATCAAGAAAAAGGGCGGAATTTTAAAGACAACACGCGAACTGCTTCAGGATACTGCTGTGAATATCCTTGCATACCTGAATAAATGGATCGCAAAGAAGTCAAGAGCGACAAGAAATGCTGCAATTCTGAATGTGATTAACACGATCACAAAAGGAAAAGAAGTTGCGGTTGCGACTTTTGATGATTTCAAAGACGTATTCAACGTGAAGCTGGATCCGGCGATTGCAGTAAGTTCTATTGTATTGACGAATCAGGATGGCTTTAACTACATGGACAAGCTGAAGGATAAGGATGGCAAGTACATCATGCAGCAGGATCCGACAGATGCAACAAAGACACTTCTTTTTGGCAAGTATCCGGTAAAGGTTGTGAGCAATAAGACACTGAAAAGCACAAATGTATTAAAAGGCGGAGTGGGATCTGACAAAAACGATGTGACTGGTTACAAATATCCGGTATATATGGGAGATCTGAAGGAAGCTGTCACCCTGTTTGACCGCGAGAAAATGACGATCGAACTTTCTACTGAAGCGGGAGATCTGTGGGCGAAGGATCTGACGGGAATCAAGGTTCGTGACAGATTTGATGTTCAGTCCGTTGATGAAACTGCGGTTGTTAAAGGAGAAATCAGCGTTGCTGTGGCTGGCTAACAAAAAAGGGGCGTGATGATATGAGCCTAAAGGAATTGAAGCAGTATCTGCGCGTCGATTATACAGACGATGACAGCATGATCGAACTAATGCATGATGCTGTCATCGACGAAATGAAGGAACTGATTCCGTCATTCGATCCGGAAAAGCCAACAAATAGGCAGAAAATACTGATCTGTTCATATGTGAAGGAATTATACGATCACAGGGATCGAATGTACAACAACGGGAAAATCACATCTGATTCAACGGAACGCATCAGGTACGCGATTCAGTCAATGATGCTGAAAGAAACGTTAAGGGGATAGCATGGCAACAGCAAGGATCAAATTTTATAAGCGAAACAAAAGTCTGGAAAACGGACGGCAGCAGGAAAAAGAACCGACGCTGTTTTATGAAGCATGGTGTGAGATCAGGAACCTTTACGGGCAGGAATTATATGAAGCACTGGATGTCAGACTGGAAAATGCAATCGTATTTGAAGTGAGATATTGCAGGCGCATAAAAGAGATTAAAGCACATGCAAAAGATTTCTTGATCGAATTTGAAGGCGACAGATATGACATTTATGCAACAGATTTCAAACAGAATGACAGGCAGTATGTGCAACTGAAAGCCAACAGACGCGACTGACAGGAGGAAACAGAGATGGAAATATCGTTCCGATTTGAAGGATTTGAAGAAGTACAGCGCGGCGTGGAAGCCCTGTCGTCAAGTGCTGAAATCGGAGCGATCAATAAAAAAATATTTCAGAGATCCGCCGATATTACAGAACCGAAGATGAAGGCACACATGGCAAGATCTGCTGACAATTCAAAGTCAGGACGGAATGGATACAGACCGCCGGGACATGCGCGGGATAACATTCCTAAAAAGGTAACGACCAAAAAAGGCGAAGTCGGATGGGAATTGAATGGCGACGCGCAAAACTGGTTTTACATGAAGTTTGTGGAGTGGGGGACATCGAAAATGCCGCCGCGGGACTTCCTGAATAATACGAAATCGGAGTGTGAAAGCGAATATCACATGATAGCTGATCAAGAGTACCAGAAAGCATTGAACGAAAAACTGGGAGGATAAAACAGTGGATGTTATTGGATTGGCAGCGGCAGCGTTGAAGCCGATTTCAGATGAAGGAACAATCGTACAGCAAGGATGGTATGACGAAAGCCTGAAACGGCTTCATGTGACACTGTGGAAGCTACAAGACACAGAAGATGCACATTCAGATGATGAATGTGAAATTGAAGCAGCAAGCATACAAGTGAATATCTGGTCACGGAGTGATCAGCAGGCACTTGTGAAAAGAATAAAAAAATTGATGAAGGAAAACGGATTTTTATTTCAGGAAGGAAATGATCAGATTGAAACAGATACGGGGATCTTTATCAATGCGATGCGATTTTTAATTTTGAAAGAAGCAGAAGAAACGGAGGAATAAACATGGCAGCAGAAAAAGAAAAGATCGTGCGAAGCAGGACTGTATCGTTCAGAGATATTCATATCGCAAAAGTTACAACGAATACAGAAACAGAATATGCGGCAGAAACACCGTCAAAGCTGGCACGCGCGATCACAGGAAAGATCAGCGATGAATTTGAAACTGAAAAAATTTACAGTGATGATTCGGTTGAAGATGTAAATATGTCATATAAAGGGACAAGCGTGGAACTGGAAGTGAACAGTTTGGCACCACAGGATAAGTCACAGGTGTTCGGACATCTGTATGAAAAAGGCTTCTTGATCAAGACAAAGGATGACAAGGCACCGGAACTTGCGCTTGGATGGCGTGCGAAGAAGCTGAACGGTAAGTATGAATTCAAATGGCTGTACTGCGGAAGATTCGGTCAGGGATTTGAAGACAATTATGAAACAGAAGGGGAAACAAAAACAACACAGACAGCAACGTTGAAGGGTGATTTTTATGCCCGTCAGATGGATGGAAGATATGAATGCAGCGTTGATGAAAGTAACCTTCTTACAGAACATACAGAAGCGGCGGCAGCGATCAAAGACTGGTTTTCAAAAGTTCAGGAAAAACCGGATGCAGCATAAAACAGGAGGGAAAAGAAATGGCAGCAGCTAAAACAAAGAAAAGATCAATTATCATCGGCAACAAAGAATATACGATGCCGCAGAAGATGTCCACGATGGCATATTTACGCTATCTGGAAGTGCGTGACAGCATAATGGACACGGAAGCGAAACAGGCGTTGTACACAAGACAGCAGTTCATGGATATGATGGACGTTATTGTTGAAATGTACGGAAACCAGTTCACAACAGATGACATGCTGGATGCTGAAACCGGAATGACACCGGATTCGATCGTGATGGAATTTGCATTGATGGATGTGTCAGTGGGTGAAAAGGTTGATAAAAGAACGGAAGACTTCGCGAAAAATTTTACAAATGGCAAGTGATGCCGGAACTGATCTTGTCGTGTGGACACAAAGAATATGTCTGCACGACGATTTCGGTGGAAATGTATCGCAGATATACGGAAATCATGGAACGGAATGACAGTGATTCGATCAGTGATGCTTTTGAAGCGAATACGAAGATCTTAATGACAGTATTCGAGGCAAGACAGCGGGAGGTGGAAGAAGCTGATCCGGAAGATGTATTGTCAGCTGTGAAAGAAATCCATTTCATGATGCAGGATGTGATCACGAAGAAATTTCTGGATCTTAATCCAGAACATCCTGAAAAGATACAGAAAGAAAAATCTGCTTTCGACGAATATGACGAAGAAAATGGATATAACGATGAAGATCCGGGTGAAAACCTGTGGAAGATATGCAGGGAAAATGTGGATCGGATAGTGAAGATCTGTATCAATCTTATGAAAAACTCATATCAGCAGTGCATGGAAGCGGACATCATGAGCCTTTTGGATCATGCGGCATTCGAGATTAGGACGGTCGATGAGAAGTAAAGAAAGGAACGCGAAACATGGCTAAGACCTTAATTGAGATTAGGGCAGAAACGTCGCAGTATCAGCAGGCGATGCGTCAGGCAGCAGCAGAAATGAAAAACCTGACGGCACAGCATTCGCTGGCTGCGGCACAAGCAAAGTTAAGCGGATCCGCGCAGGACGCCCTGCGTGCAAGAGTGACCGAACTGACATCGAAGATAGATGTTCAAAAGGGGATCGTGCAGCAGAATGGACAGCAGTATGACAACTTAAAACAGAAGTTGGAACTGCAAAAAACAGCGCACGATCAGCTGAAGACAAAGGTTGAAGCAGCAAAAAAGGCATATGAAGATAGTGCGAAAGCGACAGGGGAAGACAGCGAAGAAACACAGAAGCTGAAGGCAGAATATGAAAAGCTGTCTTCACAGCTGTCCACAAGTGAAAGCCAGATCGCAAAAACAGAAACAGCGATCACGAAGCAGGAAGCGGCAGTGAATCAGTCGAAAGCTGCGCTGACTGAAATGGAAGCGGAACTGAAAAATGTGAACGCAGAACTTGCGCGTGCGCCGTTTGATAAATATGCAGCAAAAGCAGAAAAGGTTGGCGGCACATTAACGAGTGTAGGGCAGAAACTTCTTCCGTTATCGACCAGTATCGCAGGGCTTGGCGTTGCGGCTGTTAAGACAACAGCAGATTTTGACAGTGAAATGTCGAAAGTATCAGCAATTTCCGGAGCAACAGGAACGGATCTTGATAAACTGCGAGGAAAAGCCCGTGAAATGGGTGCGAAAACAAAGTTCAGCGCGTCAGAAGCTGCACAGGGTATGCAGTATATGGCAATGGCTGGATGGAAGACGCAGGACATGATGGACGGCTTAGAGGGCATCATGAATCTTGCGGCAGCATCGGGCGAAGATCTTGCATCGACATCTGACATCGTAACGGACGCCCTGACCGCCTTCGGACTTTCGGCAAAAGATTCCAGTCATTTTTCTGATATTTTGGCGGCAGCATCATCGAATGCAAATACCAATGTGTCGATGATGGGCGAAACGTTTAAATACGCAGCCCCGGTTCTTGGATCGTTAGGATACACAGCAGAAGATGCTGCGCTTGCGATCGGATTGATGGCGAATGCAGGTATCAAGTCCAGTCAGGCGGGAACGTCTTTGCGAGGAGCCATCACGAACCTTGCGAAACCAACAGATACTGTTGCGGCTGCGATGGATAAGTATGGAATATCATTGACAGATAGTTCCGGTAAGATGCTTTCATTGCGTGAATTGATGGAACAGTTGCGGCAGAAACTGGGCGGACTGTCGGAAGCGGAACAGGCACAGGCAGCAGCGGCATTGTTCGGAAAGAATGCAATGTCCGGAATGCTGGCGATTATAAACGGATCAGATAAAGATTTTGAAAAGCTGGCAGGAGCGATCGACAACTGTGACGGATCATCTGAAAAGATGGCAAACACAATGAACGACAATCTTCAGGGGCAGATCACGATCCTGATGTCACAGCTTCAGGAACTTGCTATCAGCTTCGGGGAAATTCTGATGCCAAAAATCCGTGATATTGTGACACATATTCAGAACTTTGTGGACAAGCTGAATGCAATGGACGAAGGACAAAAAGAAACAATTCTTCGTATCGGAATGTTTGTGGCAGCACTTGCACCGATGCTGATGGGATTGGGAAAAGTGATCACGTTCAGCGCAAATGTATCACGCGCACTTGGAACGCTGTCAGCCGGACTTGTAAAAGCAGGCGGATTTTCAGGAGTATTCACGAAAGCACTTGGATTGATTACATCACCAGCGGCGATTGTAGTGGGAGCGATTGCAGCAATTACAGCGGTTATTATTCACTTATGGAATACGAATGAAGATTTCAGAAATACGATCACGGCGATCTGGCAGAAGATCAAAGATGCCTTCACAACATTTGCGGCAGGAATCAGTGAAAGACTGTCGGCGTTGGGAATTACATTCAGCGATGTGACATCAGCAATAAAAACAATCTGGGACGGATTCTGCAATTTACTTGCACCAGTGTTGGAAGCTGCTTTCAATACGATTGCAATCGCATTACAAACAGCTTTCAATGTCATTCTTGGAATATGGGATGTATTTTCTGCTGTATTCAGTGGCGACTGGTCTGGTGCGTGGGAAGCTGTAAAAGGAATTTTTTCAAGCGTTTGGGATGGTCTGAAAGAATATTTTTCAACAATAATCGGAGCAGTCAAAGGCGTAGCGGATGTTTTTCTTGGATGGTTTGGAACTAACTGGGAAACTGTCTGGAATGGAGTGAAAACCTTTTTTGAAGGAATCTGGAACGGAATATCTTCGTTTTTTGAAGGAATCTGGAATGGGATTTCAACATTCTGCACAACGGTGTGGAATGGAATTGTTACAAACGTGACGGCGTTCTGCACGACCGTACACGATACGATCAGCACAATCTTTAATGCTGTGAAAGATGTCGTGTCTAATGTGTGGGAAACAATAAAGAATGTGGTTCAGGTTGCGATCATGTTCATAGTGGAAGTTATCAAAGCCGCATTTGAATTGATAACCGTACCGTTCCGGTTTATCTGGGAAAATTGTCGAGATACGATCATAAGCGTATGGGAAACAATCAAAAGCGCGGTACAGACAGCAATCAATTTTGTGAAAGATAATATCATCACGCCAGTGATGAATGCGATCAGCACAACGATCACGACGGTATGGAATGCGATTCAGACAACATTCACGACAGTGATAAATGCAATAAAGTCTGCGGTACAGACGGCATGGAATTTCATGAAGGATAATGTGATCACACCAGTGATGAATGCGATCAGCACAACGATCACGACGGTATGGAATACCATCAAAACAACATTCACGACAGTGATAAATGCAATAAAGTCCGCGGTACAGACGGCATGGAATTTCATGAAAGACAGCGTGATCACGCCTGTAATGAATGGAATAAAAACAGTCATCACAACAGTGTGGAATGCGATCAAAACGGCGGTGCAGACTGTCGTAAATGCGATCAAAACGACGGTGCAGACTGTATTCAACGCAGTAAAGACAACAGTGACAACAATCTGGAATGCGATCAAAACAGGAACAACGACGGCATGGAATGCAGTGAAGACTGCGGTGACAACACCGATCAATGCCGCAAAGTCAGCAGTGACATCTGCGATTAACGGGATTAAGTCAACGATAAGTTCTGTATGGAATAGCGTGAAATCAGCAACGTCTTCAACATGGAATGCAATCAAGACAGCGATCACAACACCGATCAATGCTGCAAAAACTGCGGTAGGAAATGCGATCAGTGCGATCCGATCAAAATTCAACTTCAGCTGGTCGTTACCGCATTTGAAACTGCCGCATCCGTCTATCAGCGGATCATTCAGTTTGAATCCGCCATCAGTTCCGCATTTCAGCATTAGCTGGTATAAGAACGGCGGTATCATGACGAAACCGACCGCATTCGGGGCAGCAGGCGACACATTGCTGGCAGGAGGAGAAGCGGGAGCAGAAGCCATCCTTCCATTGAAGCAGTTTTATGACAGACTGGGCGACATGCTGGATAAAAAGCTGGATGCAATTATGACAGGAACAACAGTATATGTCTATGTAACAATGGACGGCGAAGTCGTGGCAACGAAAGTATATTCAAAAGTGGAAGAAAAATTCACAGATGAAATAAAACGGAGGAGGTAAAGCATGATCATAAACGGGATTGACGTCAGAAGATACGGGGCGACATTGCTGACGGCAGAAACAAAGCCCCCGAAGATGACGGCAAACTATGAAATGATGTCAAAAGCACTTCTTCCGACAGAATACGACACAGATATTCCGCTGGGTTCTATGACAATGACCATATACTTCAGGGGAAAGAACAGGGCAACACTGGAAAGAACAATGTCATCTTTTATGCAGAATTTCAGGTCGTCCTGCATTATGGAAGAAATCAGAGGATTCAAAGGAAAATATAAAGGATTTCTGACTGGCGATGATTACGAAAAAACGCTTGAAAAGAAAAAAAGAATTCTGACATTAGAATTTGATGGATTCTTTTTTGACGACGAAGCGGAAGTGCTATTTGATCAGAAACTGGAAGGAAAGCTGTACGCAGAAGGAAGCAGGGACACACCTTGCATCATTGAAGTGACAGCAAAAGCGGATCTGGCAAACTATAAGATAACACTAAACGGGGAACCGTATACTATTGAAAGCCTGATGAAAGGTGAAACGATTGTGATTAACGGGAAGACCGGGAAAATAACAAAGGAAGGGGACAACGCTTTCGGATCCGTGGATCTGTGGGCGTTCCCAAAACTGCAAACGGGAAGAAATGACCTTGCGTTTTCAACGAATGGTGCAAGGGTGACAGTTAGATATTCCCCGATGTGGTTATAAAGGGGGATGATATATGCTTCAGATATATGATGATCAGCACCGGAGAATTGCAGGAATAGATGATCCGGATGATCTGAAAATTGAAAAAACATTATCATCCGGAGATAAGCAGATTTCATTCAGTTATCCGAAAACAGGAGCAGAAATTGAAAATCTGCGGGCTGAATATTATATCAGGACAAAAGATGATGAATATGTTCTAAAGGAAATAAACACAGGAGAAAATAAAAACAGTTATGTAGCGCAACTGAATATAGAAGAACTGGAATCGCAGGAATTTCTGTATGGATTTGAGAGTGTAACACAGACGGCGCGTGCCTGCTTGGAATTTGCTTTTGATGGAACGGGTTGGACGGTTGGAATTTGCACAGTAACAAAGCGAAGAACAGTCAGTATTGATGAAACGTGCAATGCTTGGGATGTACTTCAGGAGGTTATGGACACATACAGATGCGAATGCAAGATCGACAGCATTCAGAAGAGAATAGATTTATATGAAGCGATCGGGATGGATCGCGGGGCATATTTCATAGAAGGACTAAACCTGCGGAAGTTGACACTGAAATCAGATACATATGATTTCTACACAAGAATTTATCCAGTGGGAAAAGATGGGATCACACCGGAAATTATGCTGGGGGTTCCGTATATTGACAATCATCAGTATTCAGATAAAGTGATTCCGCGCTATTGGAAAGATGAACGATACACCATCACTGAAAATCTGATCGAAGACGCGACTGCGAAGCTGGACACAGCATCGAAGCCGTATACAGCATATACTGCTGACGTTGCGGATCTGGCATCGCAGAAAAAGGAATACAGCATTCTGGAATATGACATCGGTGATACAGTGCATCTGATTTCAAAAACGGAAGCTACAAAAGAAAAACAGCGGATCGTGAAGATGACGGAATATCCGCAGCACCCGGATAAAAACACCTGTGAACTTTCTAATGTGACAAAGAGTTTTGCACAGCTTCAGGAAGAAACAGAAGAAAAAATGAAGTCCGATGCAGTGGATCAGGCACAGGCAAGGACAAAGAAAACGCTGAATGAAGGATACTGGACAATCGAACAGGCACAGTCTGCAATTAAATCTTCAGAAAGCGGGATCATGACATCAGTTCAACAGGTTAGAACAGAACAAAGGGATCTGACCTATGCAGCAGAACAGGAAGCGAAAGACTATGCTTCACAACTGAATGAAAAGACCATTGAAAGAATGACAAATGAATATTCAACAGCACTGAATCAGACTGCAAATTCATTTGATATGTCTATTAAGTCGGTCGAAGAAACTGTGACATCGCAGGGCGACGAACTGGAAGAATTCAGAAGAGAGAATGAAACATATTTCCATTACACGGATGATGGAATGGAAATCGGAAAAAAACAGGATGGCGGGGTACTGCCGTTTTCGACATTGCTATCCGACAAAAGACTGGAATTCAGGCAGGAAGGCATTCCGGTGGCATATGTGCAGTACAACAAGCTACACATTGAAAATGTCGAAGCGGTGCGAAGGTGGTCAGTCGGAGCAGCAGACGACGGCGGATACTTTGATTTCATATCCACACAGTACGGGATGGGCGTGAAATGGAGAGAAGCGGAGCAGGTGGAAGAAACGGCAACACAGAGCGTCAAAAGGCAAAAACGGAAACAGGAATACAGACAGCTGATCGACGATGATGGAATATTCGAGGTAGTAAAAGTATGAGTACGACAAGAAGAGAAGTACCAGTCACAAGTATATATGCGAAGGCTGTCTTCACCGGGAATGTCAGCGGAGATGTAACAACAATCACATCAGTAACATTCACGCAAAATGAAGATGATTGGCTGCTGGGCGTAAAAAAAGAAGATATGCCATCAGTCATGATCATTGATGGAAAACAATACAGATGGACAGTGAATTCCTACTTTACATTAAATACCATCGTAGCACAAGGAACATGGGTAAAAAAAGCAACACTGAACATTGGAACAAAGCTGACGATCAGAAAACCATTCTTCAAAATTGTATACGGTCAGAATCCGACACAAGAAGGAACAGAAATGACCTTTTCATTTTACGATCTGGGATCATTTGCACCATATGGATTTGATCCGGGAGCTTCTGAATTTGAGATTGATGGAAAGACGGCAGTTCCTATCAATATAGAAAATGCAAATGAAGATTCACTGTTTTTTGTGAAACTGTCATCTGATGCAACGTACAGATTCAAGTGGGCGATTGGATCAAAGTCGTATACGCTGGACAAAAAAACGTCCGGGGCGACAAAGATCAATACAAGCTATACTATACCGAAAAGCTGGAATGAAGAGATAAAAAACAGTACAGCGGGATCCTGCACACTTTCGGTTCAGGTGCTGTTTGGATCGCGGGTATATCAATCAAGGGATACCGCGGTGAGGGCGACAGTCCCGGATGATTGTGTTCCGGTGATCAAATCTATATCAATCGCAGATACAAAAGGGCGCGTCCCTGCGGCGTGGGGGATGTTCGTGGAACACAACAGCAATATAGCCATTACCGCAGCGAACATTACAAAGTCATACGGTGCTGATATTGTATCAGTCAATATGGAACTGAATGACAGGACATATTATGGAACGCCTTCTGCATTGCCACAGTCATATACGTTGGAAGACTACGGGATCATGGACGTGACAGTGAAGATCCGTGATACAAGGGGACGGACGGCAGAAAAAACTGCAAAAGTGACAGTCGTGGAATATAATCCGCCGACGATTCAGGTAGATTCTATGAGGTGCGGGCAGGATGGAACGCTGGGAAATGAAGGCATATATTTTTTAGCGACGACAGATAGCACATATTCAACTTGCAACGGAAAGAATAAAGCGACACTTCAGATGCAGTATAAACTTTCAAGTCAGGGTGCATATACGTCAGCAGCAAAAGAACTTCCGATCGGGGAAGCAACAACTGTTTGCGGTGGGGATCTGAATACAGAATTTTCATATGATGTTCGTTATGTGCTGAAAGATACATTCAATACAGTGACCGTCATCGACTTCGTATCAACAGCGGTATATGCAATGCATTTTTTGCATGGTGGGCGCGGCGTGGCTTTTGGATCGAAGGCAACCGTGGAAAACGCAGTGGATTTTACGTTTGATGCGATATTCAGGCAAAGTGTGAAATTTATAAAATCAGATGGATCCGAAGTGACAATGCAACAGATCCTAAACAAACTCGGATTATAGAAAGGAGGGAAGATGGTGGCACTTGAAAAAGTAATTCAGCGAATTGAAATCGAAATGTCAGGCGGAACAAAACAGTATATGGTGTCTGCAAAACAGGGCGATCGGGCGACGAGGTATGTCGAAACCGTACTGCTGGATCATGGGGAACCATACACGATCCCGGCGGGATCCAGCGTCACGGCGTTCATCAGAAAACCAGATAGGCACAGGGTATATACACCGTGTGAATTCACGGACAATGTTGTGATGGTGGAATTGGACAGTCAGGCACTGGCAGCAGCAGGAACGGCATTGTGTGAAGTAGAAGTGAAATCTTCAGATCTGATGCAGGTGGTAACATCGGTCACTTTTGAAATAGAGATTGAAGCAAAGGTAAAAGATGAAGATGCGATCGTTTCGGGCGATGAACTTTCTATCTTCGATAAGACAATGAAACAGTATGCTGATCAGGAAACGAAACGTGTGAACGCAGAAGAAGCCAGAGCGAAGGCAGAAGCAGGTCGCGTGAAAGCAGAAGAAGCCAGAGTGCAGGCAGAAACAGGTCGCGTGAAGGCAGAAAAAGAAAGAATGTCAGCAGAAAGTGATCGCGTCACAGCAGAACAGGAAAGACAGAAGAAGGCGCAAGAAGTTCTGGACAAGGCGAATGAAGCTGTAAAAATAGCGGGGCAGATCAATGAAGCGTCATATATGCTGGATAAAGATGCAAATATCAAATATGCATACGCAATTTATACAGAACGGGGAATCCCACATCTGGCATTAACACCGATCAATGAGTAAACAGGAGGAAAAGAAGAATGGAAGGAATTGATTTATCATTTCCGTCTTATGCACAGCATGAGAGAATGGCGGCGGCACTGGAAGCAATCGCACTGAACGGCGGACAGAATTCGGCGGAAGCACTTGACGCTGCGTGCAGACAATTACTTGACGGAACAAATACAACACGGGTTTTCTGGTCATGGTATCCGCGTGCGCTGGCAGCAGGAGAAACGGACAAGTATAAATTGCTTTCAAGGTTTGCAATAGCAGCAGCGCAGGCATGGAATGGAAAAACGTATACACTGCGAAGCTATGATCCGTCAGTATCAGGAATAACAAAAATGACACCGATGGATGATCTGGCAGATAAAGCGGCAGCACAGCTGTATACAGAAAATACTGAAGCAGTCGAAGACTGGGCGGATGAAGATCCGATGACATGGTATATCAGAGCAAACGCGCTGTCACTGGAAGATGGAACCATGAACATCACATATTTTGAAGGTGAAGACGGTTTTGACATCACTGGCGAAGATGCACCAGTATATACATTTGCGCTTGCATTATGGATTAAAGAATGGAATGACGGTGCATATGATTATCTGTCTCTTATACACATCTGACGCTGCCGACGATCTTACGCGTGTAGA
>ENA-OYWX01000504-OYWX01000504.1-human-gut-metagenome-genome-assembly--contig:-NODE-504-length-16929-cov-7.187211_pt1 | contig 16929 bp, 10 predicted proteins | sample MGYA00244815_ERZ653406 | MGnify/ENA primary metagenome ERZ653406 (study PRJEB26926, sample SAMN06165037) | human gut metagenome | biome: ENVO:00009003; feature: ENVO:2100002; material: ENVO:00002003...
GAGATTTCTGCCTGTCTCGTGGGCTCGGAGATGTGTATAAGAGACAGAATTAATATTATCGGAACAGATGCCCATGCATATCCATTAGGCGCAAATATTAAAAGCAGATCAAATCTGTTATCCGGTATCAATATTGCCATGGCTATGCAAAGGACAAATGGCAGTATCAGTGTCAGAAAAGTGTTTTTAATCCATGCCGATATGCCGATTGCAAATGTAGCAAATGTAACTCCTGCCAATAAAACAAACGCACCAATTAAACAAACATATGCTATAGTATTCGAGGCTGCCAGCTTAGGATGAAACATAATAACTGTCTCTCCCTCTTTTATATTCAAGTAAGCCTTAGTTCCATACTGAAAATATAAATGCAGACAATATACAGCATACGGAATAAGCAACCCCAAGCCGCCAAGTATTGCGTTTTGTATTAATGTTACAACAACATACCTGTTTCTTGACATTTTTTGCAGGCGCAGCTTCAAATATCCGCTTCTATATTCTCTGACATATGATATTCCCATAGGAAGTGCTGCCAGTATCGGAAAGAGGATTCCATTCCAGCCACTGCTTCCGGATCCCATACTAAGTATCAGTCTGTATATCATATGATCAGAATAAGCAGTTGCAGCTCTATATGTATATGCGTAATTTGCTTCTTCATAAAGGAGCAGTCCAATAACAATGGAAATAATAAACCCCGAATACTTTTTTATATATAGCATATTTTCCTCTTCCGTTTTCATTTATTTATTAATCGTTCCTATAGATATCTACAAAAAAATCGTATCACAATATTTTAAAGAAAAAGAAAGGAACTTCTGAAATTTTCTGAAAATTTCTAAAGATTTCTGAAGTTTGTAGTTCAGTTCGTAATCGGAAATCGCAATTTTACATAATAGCAGTATTCTTTTGTTTCGTAAATTGCTCTGCCATGCATACGTCTCATCAACAGCTCAACATTTTTTAGTCCTAATCCTGTACTCTCCAATAAGCTTTTTTCCTTACACACCGTGTTGCTTATGCATATTTCAAATATATTTTTTGAATATACTGTTTCCATGACCACTTGCTCATCAATATCAGCATACTTGCAAATATTATTAGTAAGGTTACTAAATATTCTTGATAGTAAACTTCCATTTACAGCAACTTTAACCTTTTCCCAATAAATGCCATCAATATTAACACAAAAACCATTCTGGCTTATAATGGTATGCATTTCAGAAAGATAATCTCCTATTGCATATTCTACGAAAGAAGGCTCGTCCAAATGTATATTCTCGTCTGAACTTGCAATAGAAAAATCCAGTAACAGATTTGAAAGATCTCTTAATTCATTAACTTTAGATGTCAGAATATCCAAATTTTTGTTAATGCTCTCATTTGATTTGTTTTGCAATTTTAAGATATCAATGTATGTCATCAATCCCGTTAATGGTGTTCTTAAATCGTGAGCCATATTTCTCATCAATTGATCTTTTTCATCCCGTGCTTTCCGTTCCTGCTCATGTGCCTTACCAATATTTACTTTATAATCTTTTATGATATTATTAACACATCTATAGATTACATAAGCTCCGCTTAAGATTGATATTACAATGCCTAAAATTATGACTCCTAAATAATACTTTTCAGTATATCCGGCATATATATATACATTAGCCTCTCCATCAGCAAAATTTACCGGTAGTTGATATTTAGCAATTTTTCTACTATCATACATGTTTTTCGCTGATACAATAAATTTATCTACATTCAATTTACTATATACAGCTTCTCCATCTTTTTCTATAATGCAAAACAAAACACAATGATAATCCATCCATTCATCACATTCCGATATATCTGATGCGGCTATATTATTCTGAGACACATACTGTTGAAATTCCTGAACATATGGAGATTCATGGTCATAAATATATCTTGAATTATTAAAAAAAATAGTAAGACCATTTACCCCTATGCCATATATCCCCCCAAATATACAGCACGATAATATTATTGCACCAAATATAATTTGAACTGCCTTTACTGCTTTAAAATCACTTTTCAAATTTGTATCCCTTTCCCCATATAGTTTCTATGACAGCCCGGTTGCATATTTCATAGAATTTATTCCTTATATTTTTTATGTGTACCATAACTGTATTTCCCGAATTATATGTATACAGTTCTTCCCAAATATTTGAATAAATCACCTCAAGTGTGTATATTCTATCAGGATGTTTTGCAAGCAATTTGATTATTTCATACTCTTTTCGTGTAAATTTAACACCTATGCCATTCACTTCTACTCTATTCTTATTTTCGTATATCCTTATATCTTTTCTGTCTATATATTCATTTCCTGCATTGTCATCAATTATTTCTCTATCATATACATTTCTACGCCTTAATAATGCCTTGACACGCGATATAAGCTCCATATTGGAAAACGGCTTCACAAGATAATCATCACCGCCCACTTCAAAGCCTTGCATTATATCTATTTCTGATGATTTTGCAGTAAGAAATAAAATTGGGACACTTGATTCTTCCCTCAATTTTTTGCAGGCATCTATACCTGATAACAACGGCATTATTATATCCATAATAACCAGGCTATATGTTTCATCGAATTTCTTTAAACCGTCCACACCATTTACAGCAATATCGACATAATATCCCTGTAATTCTAATAATGTCTTTATTCCATTACGAATTGTTTCATCATCCTCGACTATTAATATCTTGTACATCTTATATCCTCAACTTTGATTAAATTCAGTAAAAAATCCATATATACTTAAAAAGCAGTTATCCCTCTATCATTTAAATATTCATATATCTGATCATATGTCACCAGCGACACATTTCCCATTTTTCCGGCTTCCTCAATACACCCTTGGGTAAATCCTTTTTTTGCGAATAAAAATAAATGGACATTCTCATATCTAAATAATCTGCTTCTCTTTTTCAGCTTTTCGAGCACTTTTACATCCACATTTTCATTTATCCACTTACATTCTCCAAACAATGCAGTGCTTTTATCCTGATCACCCATTATATCAATTTCTGTCTGTATTCTCTCTTGTGGATCTGTTCCCCACCATCGTCCAAGATTGCTAAATTCCACAGGTGCTTCCCCATCAAGCAGCAATTTCCACAGATACTGCATACATATTTCTTCAAATATCCTGCCCATATAATCTGACAGATTTGGAGCAATTCTTTTATACGCAAGTTCTGTTGCCCCTCTGCTAATGATAGAATTATTATCAGGTATAAACCGATACCAGAATCTAAACATATTATCAGCTATTGCATATATTGATTTTCTGGACTCTTTTTCGCCATATGGAGTTTCTTTCCGTATTAAGCCAAGATTAATCAGATTTTTCATATACTGTGAGCATACACTTGTCGTTTCGCCTATCTTGGTTGCGATTTCCGACATACGGGAGCTGCCTGTTGCTACTGCTGTTATTATTGCATTATATACAGCAGGTTCACGGACTTCCTGCTTTAACAGATTTTCAGGTTCCTCGAAGATTGCTGATGCGGGGTTGAGGAACACATTTTTTATATTGTCCTCTACACTCATGCTGTCATTCATCTGTAAAAGATATTGCGGAGTACCACCAACAATACCATATATCAGAGCCATATCCTCTGCTGAAAATCCGTTAAAATATTTGCAGCTATCCTCAAAATCAAACGGAAGTATCTTCATCTGGGCGGTTCTTCTGCCATACAAAGGCGCCTTATACGCCAGCACATTATCTTCCATGTAAGACATAGATGAGCCACATAATATAAGCATCATTTTAGAATTATCTTTATTTTTATCAATAAGCATCTGCAAGGTTGAAGCCATGCTTTTCGAAGCTTTTGCCACATATGGATACTCATCTATGACAAGCACCAGTCTTTCATTTTCACATAATTTAAATACATATTCTATTGCAGCCTGAAATGACACAAATGAAGTCCCCGGCATTATTCCTGAAGCATATTCCATGATTGCCTGACTAAAGTTCTCCAGATTCTGCTTTTCGTTGCTCTCTACTCCCATAAAATATATTGCTTTTTTATCCTGTATAAAATGGCTTATGAGAGCTGTCTTCCCCACTCTTCGTCTGCCGTAGATTACTGCGAATTCAAATTTATCCGAATTATATAATCCGTTTAAAGTTGCAAGCTCTTTTTCTCTTCCTATAAACATAGCTCTTCTCCCTCCATTTCTATACACAATATTTTATTACTTATATATGGTTTAGTCAATCATAATTTAGTTAATCGTAAATAACCAAATCGTAAATGACTAAATATTCATCTTTCATTTCGCGTACAAAAAAAGACGGCCGTCCCGGTCCCCACCGGTTCAGCCGTCTTTATAATAAATTTCAATGTTATACTTTTATATTTTACTCTTATTTATACTTTTTTACTAACTTTTATACTTGTTTGGATTTAGCATCTACTGCTGTGCAAGCACTGCCTGTACCTCTGCCTCTGTAGCACATGCCATTACCTTGTCTGCCAATGCCTTGCATTCTGCCATGCTGCTGTCTGCGATGGTCTTTCTGGTCTTGAGCACACTTGTGGCACTCACTGAGAACTCATCAAGTCCGAATGCGAGTAACAGCGGAATAAGCTTTGGATCAGCTGCTGCCTCTCCACACATGCCTACCATGATTCCCTCTTTCTTACCGCACTCGATGATACGCTTGATTGCGCGAAGCACTGCCGGATTGAAGGCTGAATAAAGGTATGCTACCTTTGAGTTTCCACGGTCTACTGCCATTGTGTAGCCTGTCAGGTCGTTTGTTCCGATACTGAAGAAGGCTGCCTCTTTTGCAAGCACATCTGCCATCATGCAGGCTGCCGGTGTCTCCATCATGATACCGATTTCGAGGTTCTTGTTGTATGCAATGCCCTCTGCATCAAGCTCTTTCATGATGTCAGCTACCATTGCCTTTACACTGCGAAGCTCATCTACGCCTGTCACAAGCGGAACCATTATCTTTATCCTGCCGAATGCACTGGCTCTCACAAGTGCACGAAGCTGTGTATTGTAGATGTCTGTTCTCTGGAGACAGAATCTGATAGCTCTGTAACCTAAGAATGGGTTGTCCTCTTTCTCAAGGCCCAGATATGGGATTTCCTTGTCGCCTCCGATATCAAGTGTACGGATGATGACAGGCTTGCCCTTCATTGTCTCTGCTACTGATTTGTATGCCTCAAACTGCTCTTCCTCTGTAGGAATTGTATCTCTGTCCATGAAAAGGAACTCTGTACGGAAAAGTCCTATTCCCTCTCCGTCACACTCTACAGCTTTCTTTGCGTCCTCAGGCTTTCCGATATTGCATACAAGCTCTACCTTTGTGCCGTCTGCTGATACTGTCGGCACACCCGCAAATTTCTTTAAGAGCTCTTTCTCTTTTTTGTATTCCTCAAGCAGCCCAGCGAATTTCTGCTCTGTCTCAGCGTCAGGGTTTACGATTGCCTCTCCGCTTGTTCCGTTGAGTACCACTCTGTCACCATTTTTGACAGCTGTGCAGATTCCATCAATACTGAGAACTGCCGGGATTTCCATTGCTCTTGCAAGTATTGCTGAGTGGGAGGTTCTGCCGCCCACCTCTGTGAGTATTCCTGCGATATTCTCTGCCACGATACCTGCTGTCATGGATGGTGTCAGGTCATGTGCCACGAGCACTGTGCCTGCCGGAGCTGCTGAGATATCATAGTCCTCGATTCCAAGCAGAATCTTAAGGATTCTGGCTTTGATATCCCTGAAATCTGTTGCTCTCTGCTGCAAAAGCTCATCAGGTATCTGTGCAAATATCTCTGCTGTCTGCTCAAGCACCTGGTCGAGCGCCTTCTCTGCCGTGATTTTCTCACTTACTATGAGCGCTGTAATCTGCTCCTCTATGGTCGGATCCTGAAGCATCTGGATATGTCCGCGAAGGATATCCGCATCCTTTGCTCCGACTGTCTTTTCCATTCTGTCTGCCATGGCGTTTGTTTCATTTACAAATTTCTCAATGGCTCCCTGGAGACGTGCGATTTCAGCGTCTGTATCTGTAATTTTCTTATTCTCAATCACTATCTCATGTTCTTCGATAATGACCACATTTCCGATTCCGATTCCTTCTGAGCCGGCGATTCCTTTGTACATATCACACCTCCGATTGACTTTGTTTGTTGATTAATCTCCGAAGTTGTCTGCCTCGAGCTCTTCCATCTTTGCAAGTGCTGCTTCCTCGTCAGCTCCCTCACACTCGAATGTAATCTCTGCATCCTTCTTGATGCATGCTGCGATGATGTTTACAAGGCTCTTTGCGTTGATTCTCTTGTCGCCGAATACGATTGTTACATCTGAATCAAACTTGCCTGCCTCTCTTGCGATAACTCCTGCAGGTCTCATGTGAAGTCCCTCTGCTGCTTTTACTACCATTGTCTTGCTTACCATAGTTTTGTCCTCCTGAATTTAAAATTATTGGTTTGTTTATTTCGCTCACACATATGATTAACTGTATCGCTCTCTGCTATTCATCAGCCTGTCATATGTCCGTTGCTTTCTATGGTTTTATTGTACTGTGCGGTATGAGTTTTTTCAATATTCCCCAAAATGCAAAATTGCACCATCTCTGGTGCAATTTTGTATTAATGTGATATTCAGTTCCACCCCAGCTCTTTCCGGATAGCTGCACAAAGCTCATGAGGTGAAGCAGCCTCCCTGAGCCTGTCCGTCGCTCCATTTTCATTCAGAAGCTTTGTGAAATCATGGAAAAATGCCTTTGTCGTGTTGACACTGTCAAAGTTTATCGCAAGCAGAAATATCATGTCTGCCATTCTCTCGCCCCACTCTATCGGCTTGTCGAGACGTATCACAAGTATCTGGCAGCGGTTTACATGCTCAGGCTTTCCGTGCGGTATGGCTATATTGCAGCCCACAGCGGTTGCCTCCACCTTCTCACGCTCCAGTACATCCCTCGCAAACTCGCTCTGCACTATTCCTTTGTTTATGAGAAGCTGGCACGCGCGCTTTAAAACATCCTTGCGGTTTTTCGCCTTTTTTTCAAATATGATAAATTCCTCCGACAGCATCTGTGAAAACTCGCTGACCTCCGCGCTCTGGCCGGTCATGAGCTCAAAGCACTTGTTTCTGATATTTTTCTCATCCTGCGCACTGATTAGTGGAGAAACATACAGAAATCTCATATCCTTGTGGATATCTGCCCGTGTGTCTATGGTCGAGAGTATGAGGTCACAGTCATACTCGTCAATATGCTCTATGCGGTCTGACGACAAAATGCTTACTATCCTTACATCCGGCACTCTGTTTTCTATTTTGCCCGCTATTATGCTGCCGGTCGCATAGCCTGCTGCACCGATTAACACTGCGCGCACTGTCATAGGATTTCTGTGCAGGGCTCCGCCCACCTGCAAGGCAATAAAAGCTATCTCATTCTCGCTCGGCATGGCGCCTGTGTACTTTTCGTAGTATCTCGATACTGTAAAACATACCGTAAAGAGACTGGCATACGATTGTGTGATATCGGAAAGAAACGGATTGTCTATCTCTATGCCAAAATGAGTCCTCGCAATGGAGCCCGGTAAAAAGCTACGCATGCTCTCACGTAGAAGCTCATTTTCAATCAGATTGGCAGCGAGAAGATTTGACAGATACACTATCATCTCATCCTCTATGCTAAGTGCCTCCTCACAGGACATGACAACACGGTTTTGTCCCTCGGCACAGGAAAAAAGCATTGCCAGATACATGATTTCAGGCTGTGCGAGACTGATACCGTGATGCCTTTCCAGAAAGTCTGCTGCCTCCCTTGCCATGTGCTCATGCTCTGTCATTATGAATCTATTTTTCTGGTTCGACAAATCTAACTCATCCGTTTTCAGCTCCTTCTCCACATCCACCCTGAAAAGTGCAATGGCTATGTACTCTGCCAGCATCTGAAATGTATAATCCGTAAAGATGATATCAAAGCGTCTCTCCACATGATGTATCATGTCAACTGCCATCGACAGATTTACGCTTCTGAAATTATTGGCTATCACCTCGGCCGCGCGTCTTGAAAGCCTGTGGTCATCGGTCTTGATAACCTGCTTATCACTGATTGGATACCTGCAGAAATGCCTCATGGCTTTTCTGATATCAAACTCACTGCCTGTCGCATATATTCCGTAGCCCGCCGTTCTGTGCACCTTAATGCCAAAGAGCAGAAGCTCTGCGTCAAGCTCATTTATATCATCCATGATGACATTTTTGCTGACGTTTAACTCCTCCGAAAAAAGTGCATACGTGTATGTATCCCAGCCGCTTAGCAGAATATACGATATGTAGTTCTGTCGCTTCTTCTGCGATACTGCTGCCGATTTCCGCCCTGCCACATCCAGAATCTTTCCTATCTGTGCATCGCTAAAGCACGGCTTCATGCCTTTGCCCGGCTTTCTGTCGAGCGTCATAGAGTTTTGCTCACAAAAATCAGCCACCTCCTTCAGATATGTCTTCACACTTCGCTCCGACATACCTGTGGACGCAGCAAGAGCCTTTGATGTGACAAGCTCATTGTTGTGCTCTGCCAGCTTTTCAATTATCAATAATCCCTTTTCTGAAAGCATAAATCAAAGTTCTCCTGATTATACGTAATTTAACAATTCGACCGGTTCATCTATCAGATTTGTTGCACCATGCTCCTTCAAAAACTCTACATCCCTGAAGCCCCATGTGACAGATACGCACTCCAGACCTGAGTTTTTCGCTGTGGCGATATCCACATCAGAATCCCCCACATAGATTGCTTCATCTGCACTCACCTGAAGCTCTTTAAGTGCCTTCTGCACCATATCCGGTGCCGGCTTTTTGCGTATACCCTCTTCCTCCATCTCGCCGACTGCCGATGTCATATACTCCTTGAAATAGAGCTGATTGAGCTCCTTTACCGCCGGGTCAAGCTTGTTTGAAACAATAGCAAGCTTTATGCCGTTTAATTTAAGCTCCTTTAAAAGCTCCATGATTCCATCATAAGGTGCTGTATTGTCATTGCAATGAGCCTCATAATATTCCTTGAAATCCGAAAATGTCTTTCCAAACTTTGGATTGTCTGCTCCCTGTGGCACTGCGCGCTCCATCAGAAGCTTTACACCGTTTCCCACAAATCTGCGCACCTCGTCGAGTGTACGCTCCGGCATGCCATTTTGTTTCAATGCATAGTTTGTTGCATTTTTTAAATCCTCAAGTGTATAGAGAAGTGTTCCATCAAGGTCGAAAACGACCGCTTTTTTACGGTTTTCCTCCTCACCCTTTGCTATATGTGTCTTTTCAAATTCTGTCTTGCTTATCATATATGCCTCATTCCTATCATCATTTGGCAGAACCATAATATCTCCAGGTCTGCCTGATATATAACTGCTGTCATCCTTATTCTTAAATAGCTTTACCTTGTGCTTTAGCACAAATGCCCTTGAAAAATCCGCCTCAACAGGTATGCACACTCTGGCATGTGCCATTCCATCCACTATAGTCTCCGTATCCTTATTCTTGAACTTCGGGACATAATCTGTCTGTTTCACAGTAAACCGCCAGTCCTTGTATATCCTGAAGCTTTTGTTCAGCCTGTCCAGATTTAAAATCCGTACACTGCCGTCTTCTCCTATTATGACCACCGTATCCTCACCAACCGGTGTGGAGATATCCCCCTTAGCTGTCCGCACTCCCATGCAGCAGCCCACAGGCAGTATATCCTTTGCAATGATACATCCCATCGGTATCGGGCGTTTTTTATAATCCACTTTTTTGAAGCCACTCGTATCAAAATCTTCTCCGTAAATTATCTTTGTATCGTTTAAATAATCAAAAATCCTCTCTTCCAATAATGATTTGATTGCAGAATCCGAAGGACGTTTGTGTGTACCATCGCTGCTGTACTGAAATCTTGGTGTCACGTCTTTTTCTTTGCAGTAGACATTATAGCTGTCTATCAGCAGATCCATCGGAATAAATCCACCGGCCTTGTAATAATGCCCTCCGCCTGAGCCTATGTCCCTGCACACTTCCTGCGCCATTTCGCTTGCGCTCACCTCTTTTATACAGCTTCTAAACGAAAGCTTCACTCCATTCTTAATCACTGAAAATACCATACATATGTCAATAGCATCCACCTCCAGCACAAAATCGCTTATGATGCCGAGTACATTCGGGTCACATGCCCCTGCCTTTACGATCGCCAGACGATATTCCTCTATATAATCGCGCCCCAGCAATGCTGTTGCGGCTATGTCCAGCTCCTCAAGTGACATGTTGGCATTTCGGAATTTGGCCACTATAGTGTTGTCAAAATCCGCCTCATCGCGCAGGTCCCTATCAAGCGAATGTGTTATCTCGGTAAATTCTCCGGTGTCGGTGTAAAGTCCATAATACAGTGCTGTTGCCAGGTTTCGATTTATCTCTACGCCCTCCTCACGCAGCATATCCCACACAATTGTCGCACATGAGCCCATATAGCTCATGACACGGTTCATAGCAGGAAGCTCTCCCGATACTCTGTGGTGATCTATGACAGCTACATTTTCTGCCTTGAAAAATGTGACATTCCCACCACCGTACTGACAATCGACAGTCACAAGCAGCTGCGGATTGTCTAAAAAATCCACATGCTCTATCGGTATGCCAAGACTGTCTACCATAAGCACCAGATTGCTCTTGTGTATGATATTCCTGCCTCCGTATACAAGTCTGGGACTTTTTCCATTCATCCTCAGATATTCATAGACTCCAAAGCCGCTTGCCAGTGCATCTGCGTCCGGATTATCATGACATTGCACAATTATGTTATCAAATTGTAATAAATCACTTAGCTTCATTATTAGCTCCCTGAATAGTTATATTAATTCATTTTCTCATATGTGTATTTATGGCTGCTTCAAATCATAACATTATTTCAGGTACGGAAACAGCAGCGAGCTTCTGTCCTTCTCGTCAAACATCGAATTGTACTGCAGGATATTGTATGCCTTTATCCATTTTGCCTCGTCTCCTGTTGCGTCTTCCACATGCATAAAACACTCATTCTTTTTCGAATAATAGCCCCTTGAATTTATGGCCGGAATCTTCTCCATCAGCTCTGCGAGGAACCGGTTGTATGCCGGCAGATCTATGTTGGCTCTCTCAAGCGTCAGTGTGGACAGGTAGTTGAGGCTCGTCACATCAACTTTCTGTGCATCCGTCTCGTAATTGGTCCATATCAAAAACGGCACCTTGTACAGATTCTCAAGCTCCTGCTCCGTAAGTCCGGAATTGCCCTTGCCATTTAAGAGCTTGATAAAATCATTGCATAATCCAGGCTGGTGGTCTCCAAAAAACACAATCTCTACCGGATCATCCACACCCTTAAAGTATGTGATGAGATTTTCGAGTGCCTTGTCACTTTCATTCAAAAGCGACAGATACTGGTTCGCATCGGTGTATGACGCTCCAACCTTGTAAACCTCCTGGTTGAAGTTGTCATATCTCTCACCGTAGCCACCGTGGTTTTGCATCGTGACTCCCATGATGTAAAGTTTCTCGTCATCGCTCTTTTTCTCGTAGCGGTCAATAATCTTATCATAGAGCTCCTGGTCAGTGATATATTCCCTGAGTATCTTTGTCTGGTCAAAATCATCTATAAAGTAAGTCTCATCATAGCCCAGATGCGGATAAATCTTGTTTCTGCTCCAGCCTGTCGCATAGTACGGATGCATCGCAACCGTCGTATAGCCGATATTCTTCAGGTTTGAGACTATGGAGGTCGGGTCATCATTTATATACTGCTGATAAACCACCGAGCCGTCCGGCAGAAATGCCATCGAGTTTCCTGTCTCAAATTCCCACTCAGAGTTCGGCGTCTTCGCACCGTACACGGACGAAAGAGCATAGCCTTTAAGCGTATTTTCACTCAGAGAATCCATAAACGGTGTGACCTGCGTGTTGGTCTCAAAATCTCCCACCACCGACAAATCCGCAAACGACTCATTCATGATAACAATGATTGTCGGATTTTTCGCATCAGACTGCGAATATGAGCCGTCCGTTTCCTTGAAATTGCCTGCTATCTTGTCAACTGCTGCCTTGCTGTAGCCATCAGGTGCCTTCACAAAGCTGTCCCTTATGCCGAGCACAAAGTTCAGCAGATAGCCGTTTCTGTACGTGCCCTTTTTCTCCCAGGTCTCGGTGTTCAGTGACATGGAATTCATAATGACATACAGCACGCATATTATTGTGAGAAGAATCGAAATAATTCTCATATGGATAGCCGACTCGAACTGCACTTCTATGCGCCTTACCAGCATGATATACAAAACAGCCGCCAGAATCACATACAAAAACTTGTAGTCTATGACGAATTTGTATTTTGTCACGACAGAAAGTCCTGTTCCCGCTGACTTCAAATCCGCATACGTAAACTCATTGCCACGGAATTCATAGACAAAATAATCTATAAATCCAAACGCGAGTATGGCAATTGATGCTATGGTACATGTAAGCCTCGTGTTGTTTGTGATAAAAAGTATCACCAGATATATAGCGAGCGCCAGAACCACATTCACCACGCATACCATATCGGTGGTTTTCACAAAGTCCTCATCCGTCAGCAGCACATACTGCACCGAAAAAACAGATAGTATCGCTCCGATGACAAGCAATATCGCAGCCCAAAGCCACGACAGCTTCACCGGAAGCTCAAGCTTCACATTTACAAGTCCAAAATATACTGCCGCAAACAAAAGAATCACCCACCAGCTTGCCGATGTAAAGTAACCTACCAGCGCGGCCGCCACTGCTGCAATTCCAAAGTGTATGTTGTTTTGTTTTGTTATCTCAAATTTGATGCTCATTTCTGCCTCTTCATATTGCCTCTTAATATTGCTTCTTAATGTTGCTTCTTAATGCTTCCTCTTAATGTTGCCTCTTAATGCTTTCTCTTAGTGCTGCCTCTTAATGTTGCGACTTGATTTTAAATTATATTTCCTAATTAGCAAAGAAGTCCTCAATTTGACTGTATATAATGTGCATCAGATTTGTTCTTGCCTCAACGCTTGCCCACGCTATATGCGGTGTGATAATCAGCTTGTTTGAATCCTTTATCGCACGGAGCGGATTTTCCTCACTCATAGGCTCCTGCGCCAGCACATCAAGACCTGCCGCCGCCAGTTCTCCATCCATAAGCGCCTGTGCCAGATCCGCTTCATTCACTATAGGACCTCTGCCAAGATTTAAAAATATCGCAGATTTTTTCATCTTTTCAAACGCAGCCTTGTCCATCAGACCAAGTGTATCATCTGTGAGCGGTGCATGCACCGACACGATATCAGACGTGGCAAGCAGAGTATCAAAATCCACCCTCTCATAGCCCGGCTGCGAATTTCTTCCTGATGTAGAATAATAAACCACATGGCAGCCAAAAGCCTTTGCAATATCAGCCACGCGTCTTCCGATATTTCCAAGCCCCACGATGCCCCAGGTCATACCGCTAATCTGGTGAAACACATTAGAAAAATGCGTAAACGACGTATCACCCACATATTTCTCGCTCTTCACATAATCATCATAATATCTCAGTTTCTCAAGCAGGTAAAATAGCAGTGCAAACGTATGCTGCGCCACGGTCTCTGTAGAATACCCTGCGACATTTCTCCATTCAATGCCTCTTTTTGCCAGATATTCTTTATCCAGATTGTTTGTGCCTGTTGCAGTCACACATACAAGCTTTAAATTTTTTGCCTGTCCTATAGATTTCTCATTTACCTCAACCTTATTTAAAACAATCACATCAGCATCCCTTGTGCGCTCCGCTGCTTCCTCTGTTGTCGAAAAATCATATTTGACAACCTCTCCGAGCTTGTCATATTCGGAAAGGTCGATGTCGTCACCAATTGTTTTGGAATCTAAAAATACTATTTTCATGGTTTGTTTCCTCTGTGCTATATATTTATTCGATTTTATTTTTGGGGGTATGGACTTCGCACCTGCAGGCTGTGAGGGTGCGCCGGCATATGGTATATTCCTCAGAAATATATGAAGTCAGCCACAAAATGTATCCGGATAGTCTGTTTTATCAGTCTGCTTTTTATCGTCACCGAAGGTTAATGGAACTTTGTGGCAGTTCATATATTTCTTCGGAACACACCATATGCCAGCGGTAATGCAGGTTTTCGTGTGCGAAGTCGTATAAATAATTATCTATATTTATCAATGTATTTCATACATATAAATATAAATATAAATATATTTATACCACATTTCCGGAAATAAAGCCACTGTATCAGTGTTTGATTAAACAAAGCTTAAGAAAGCCCACCATATTAATGATAAATTTCATCAATATGGTGGGCTTTAACTATTCTGTATCTCTCTTATGTTGGCATTTTATCTCACAGAAAATTTGTAATCTGTCTCTGTGTGGTATGTATCGCCTGCCTTTGTAACAGGTGTACTGAAGTTGGTCTCATTTATTGAGTTTGGATAGAACTGTGTCTCGAGGCAGAATGCATCGCGGTTATTGTATTTGACTCCGCCCTTGCCTTCCTGTCCCACGATAAAGTTGGCAGTATAAAGCTGGATTCCGACACAGTCGGTGTACACATCCATCTGTATGCCACTCTCAGGAGAGTATGCTGTTGCGACCTTTTCTACTCCCGGAGCGGTCTTGTCTATTGCAAAATTGTGATCATATCCGCTTCCATAGTGAAGCTGTGTATCATTTGCCTCAATGTCTCTTCCGATTGGTTTAGCCTCTGTAAAATCAAATGGTGTACCCTCAACCGGTGCAATCTCACCTGTAGGAATAGCCTTGGAATCCTTTACAGGTGTGTAATGCTCAGCATTTATCTGCAATGTGTGAGTGTATACGCTTCCTGATGCATGACCATTCAGATTGAAATAGCTATGGTTTGTCATATTAAAGGTAGTTGTCTTATCTGCCTTTGCATTGTATATAATAGCGAGAGCATTTTCTTCTGTTACCTTAAATGTCACATCAACGACTGCATTTCCCGGGAAGCCCTGCTCCAAATCTGCATCCTCTATCTCAAAGGTAATCTCATCTGCCTTCTGCTCCTTAACAGTCCAAAAGCGCTTAGAAAAACCATTTGATCCACTGTGAAGACTGTTCTCATTGTCATTAGCCTCAAGCTTATATTCCACTCCATCAATATTAATCTTTGCATCGGATATCCTGTTTGCATATCTGCCGACAGTAGCACCAAAATAGCTGTACTCCTTCTCATATGACTTTACATTGTCATATCCTAAAATGACATCTCTCTCATTGCCATCCTTGTCCTTTACAAAAATAGATACAACTGAAGCGCCATAGTCTGTCAAAAGTACTCTCAATCCACCGCCATTGCTGATTTCGTAAAGCGATGCCTCCACTCCTTTTGATGTTGTACCGAAAGTTTTTTTACTCATGCCCCATATCCTCCTTTGGTTACATTATGTCTGTTGCATTTTTTGTAACTTTATGTTTGTTACATTTTGTTTTAGTACATTATGTTTTTTACATTATGTTCTGTTACTCTTTGCTTGCTAGCATTTCGATTGCATAATCGCGTTTTTCTTATTCTACGCATTCCTTTGTATTTTACTTCTTTTGATCGCATAAGTAAACTTTTTCGTGCAAATATCCGATAAAATATTTATAACAAATATTTAAGTGCAATTATACGTTCAAAATAAAACCTAAAATCGTAGTTATAACGCAATTATTTTAAACTTTAAAATTTAAAAATATAAAGAGGATTAACATGAGTACACGAATAAGTTCAGCAACAAATCTTTCAGCAACATATTTTATGAGAAATTTTTATTCAAACAACCGCGATGCCATGAAATCATCCAAACGCAAAGAATATAGTATTACAGAGCTCGCTTACGATGATTCAACCGCCCTGCACCGCGCAGCTAAAAAATTAAAGAACTACAAGTATTCGGACGACGAAAATACCGATAACATCCGCGGAACAGTCATGGCTCTTGTTGACACATACAACAATTCCATTGATTCCGCCTCAAACAGCAGTTCAACCTCCATGAAGCGTTATGCCAAGCAGCTCAAAAAGCTGGCAAGCAAATACACCGACGAGCTTGAGGACATTGGCATCACAATAAACAAGGACGGTACTCTGAAAGCAAATGAGGAGCTCGTCAAAAAAGCCGACGCAGACACTCTTAATTCTCTGTTCGGAAATGACAATGACTTCACAAGCAGTCTGTATCGTGTCTCACGCCAGATGAGCAGCTCGTCATATGATGATTACTACACATCTCTGCGGACAGGAAGCAATATAAATCTGACGGTGTAAATCTAACGGTGTTTTTTATAATGTAATTTTAGCATTTCAACTGTAGAATTTCGACTTTGCAAAAGAATAATAGATAATAAATATTTGGCTGTCTTTTTTTTAATTAGAGCAAAAAAAGACAGCCATCGTTCTGCTGTCTTTTAGGAGAAGGTATTTTACTATGGGGATAGTAAAAAATATATAATGTATTGGGGGGTTTTTACAGTTATTATAGTATCACCTTGGCCTCTGAAAGTGTTAACAAACATGCACAATTTTTCAATTATTTTTTGTGCAGTTTTACTAATTAAAATACGTTGTCCGGAGTTCAATTCACCATATATCAATAGAAAAAGAAAACCACCACTCTTACGAGTGATGGTTTTCTTTTTCTAATGAGACATCGGGGATTCGGTCTACGCTCCGCTTCGGTCCGCACTGAACAGACGTCCCCTGGACGTCTAGCGCCCCGACCAACTACGTTGCCCGGAGTTCGAACCCTCCGATGTCTTGCATTAAAAAACGCCTCTCTAAGAGAGACGTTTTTCAATGAGACATCGGGGATTCGAACCCCGGACAACTTGATTAAAAGTCAAGTGCTCT
>ENA-OYWX01000536-OYWX01000536.1-human-gut-metagenome-genome-assembly--contig:-NODE-536-length-16066-cov-6.337768_pt1 | contig 16066 bp, 13 predicted proteins | sample MGYA00244815_ERZ653406 | MGnify/ENA primary metagenome ERZ653406 (study PRJEB26926, sample SAMN06165037) | human gut metagenome | biome: ENVO:00009003; feature: ENVO:2100002; material: ENVO:00002003...
CTTCGTTGACCCTCGCTATACGTCGCAAACCTGTCCGCATTGCAATGCCATCGGAACACGGCAGAAGCACCGATTTGTTTGCAAGAACTGTGGTTACAGAGCGCACAGCGACCTCAATGGAGGTCGGAATCTGCAACGTCTGGGTTGTCTGCTGATAACCCAGGGGCTGGTGTAAACAAGCCCTATGTTGAGCCTGCTTTAGCAGGTGACAATAAAGCTTTCGACTTTAGTCGAGAGTTGTTTACGGTTGCCGGTTCTCCGGGCTTTTCGGACACCAGCGTGTGATGACCGATCAGATCCTGAAATTCCAAGCGACCGCGTGCCGTGATAGACTGGACGGGCCAGTTGAGCCTGGCCGCGATTTCCGTGATGGCGCTCGTCTTCCCCGAGCCCGTGGGACCCGAGAGATAGAGCGCGTCACCGCACGGAGCCTGCAGGTACATGAGAATGTTGCGAAGCAGGTCCTTGCGGAATTTGTAGTTCGCGTTGGTCTGCGGAACATACGGGTTGCCGCACGGTGCGTGCGACGTCATTTGAATGTTCTCGGCGCCGGGAATCCCGAACGTCTGACCAACAGAATAGATTTGAGTTTGAATCGTATTGCTCATGATGTCTCCTCGGCTTGGCCGAAGAGACAAACAGAGCCCTCGATGGGCTGTGTTTGCCCATCGGGTCAAGCGAAAACGAAAAAATTAAATGAAATCAAACAGTCTTTAAGGCGACTGCTGCCTTGAAATGGCTCATGTGAGCCGAAAAAGCCAATGGGAAAGCTACATCCTTTCCGATTGGCTCTTCAGACTTGTTGGACGAGGGCCGCCCATGCGCACCCTCGCCCTCCAAGCCTCGTAAGAACGCCTTTCTCTGCTGAGAAGAAGAGAAAGCGGCAGTACCGAAGTACCGCCTATTCGCCCGCATCTCGCCGGACTGATCGCGCGTCCCGTTTTTCGTCCGGGAACGACGTCCTCCCCTCAAGGAGATGATGAACAAATGTTCTGCCATTCAAAACGCTTGTTCATCAAAGTATCTCCTTTGCGGATACCCGCAGGTTCCGCTTACACGGCCCGAAGGCCTGTTGACATCCTTCGCCAATGTTGGAAGGGGTTTGGTGCCTGCAACACCGCTCCTGCAAGGGAAGGAAAGGGAAAAGCCAAGCCCCGTCGCGACCGGGGCATAATTCCAAAACACAAAACCGACGGATGCAATACTTCCGCCGTGGTGAGGAAAAGGGAGGAAACGCTCCGAGAAGGGAGCCAAAGACCGACGCTGCGTCTGATGTCCTCACCAGAGGATGGGAGAACCGAGATCGAAACAACATCCGTCATCGCCATGCATTACGACGGCGGCGGTTGCGACGAGCGCGAAAGAGAAGAGCAAAAAGGCAGAAATTCAAAAATACACTGAGGTCTTGTTTAACGTCGCCCTCCACGACATGGGTAATCATAGCAAGTTTTCGGATGCCTGGATCGAGCCGATCGAAAAAGCGCGGCGATGCCGTAACAGGCAAACAAGACGGCGAGTCCGCCAAGGAAAGCGGCCCAGAAGAGCAGTCCCAGCGTTCCGAGCAAGATCGCCCCCGCGCCGACCGACAACAGTTCGACGACGCGGGCGCTCTGAAGAGACGGCAAGAATCCCTTCGGCATCAAGGCAACTCCCCCTTGTCCTCCGACTGCCATGCAACCCCTCGCGTCGCCTCGTAGCTCGATCCCGAAATGTCGGCATTGAGCGGAATGCTGGCGTTCATGCGGTCCACGAACGCGTCGAACCAATCCCGAAGATCGTTTTCGTCCTCAAGGGCAATAACGCCGAGATAGATGCGAGTATCGACGTCCAAAACCGAGTTGCGAACGGCATCAAGTCCCCAGCGGTTCTCGTGCCGAATGGCAAAAAGCGAAAAAAGCGAGCATCGGCGCGGATCGTCGTGCCCGAGCCACCATCGCGTCAATTCGATCCCGTCGCCGAGCGGTTGGAAGACCTCTGGATAGGCTTCCGTCAACGGATTGCGAAAGAATTCGACGAAGAACGCTGGCTTCTCGTGAGGCATGGCTGGTCCTTGTTAGCTTGAGAATTGACTTGGGAACAAGTTGGATTCTCTATAGCACGCAGGCCATGAAATACGGCAGAAAAACCACAGTCCCCTCGCGCTTGAGCTCACCATGATGGAGAACGATGCCATCAGCGATGCGCGAACCATATTTTTCTTTAAAACGCTCCAACGACTTGATGCTGGAAGACGAAGAGGACTTGACCTCAATCGGAACAATCTTTTTGTTTTGTCGGATCAGGAAATCGATCTCCAAGGTTGTTTTTCTCGTCGCCGAATTTCGTTCCAGATAAAAATACGACGGATGACCATTGGCTCGAAGACATTGCGAGACAAGGTTTTCAATTAGCATACCCTCATTCACCTGAAGGCGATCCAGCAGAATCTGCTTGTAGAGGTCGTTCTCCAGAATCGGTCTATCTTTAAAGGCGAGACTTATTAAGAGTCCCGTATCCATCAGGTAACACTTGAAAGATGGATCGCTCATGGACAAGTTTAGCGCGGCACTGGGTTCATCAACGCAGTTGGCGATATTGATGATCATGGCTTCGTCCAACCACCTGATGGGCCCTTGATATTCTCGAATTCTCGCGTTTGATTGGATGTGCGAAATTATGTAACGCTTGTCGTGCTTGGATAATTCGGAAGGAATTCGGAAAAAGAAATTCGACACATACTCAGACCTTTCATCAGTCTGTTCAGCCATGTCGTTGCTGTAAAGGTTGATGATCTGCTGTTTGACCAGGTCAACTTTTCCATAATCCCGGGATTCCACGAACATTTTGACCGCCTGCGGCATGCCGCCGACCATCATGTACTCGCGAAAGGACTTCATGATCGGGCGATGGAGATCTTTCAATGGTTTCATCGTCTCGTAATGGCGACGAATCAACGGGACGGTCATTCGGTCGCCTTGTGCCCAAAGGAATTCCTCAAAGTCCATCGGCAACACTTCCAGCGTGTACTCTTCCGAAGGAATCAAAATTTCCTTGCTGCGCTTTGTGATGGATGCGAGCGATCCAGTTTCCAAAATGTCGTAACGCCCGTCCTCCAACAAGGTTTTCACGGCCTGGCGCGCCTGCGGAAACAGCTGAATCTCGTCGAGGATGATCAAAGATTCGCGTTCGTGCAAATACGTTCGGTAGAGCAACTGAAGAACCGCGTAGAAATTATCCAAGTCTCTAAGACTGTTGATGAACAGGTCTTTGACATCGTCACCCGCCTGATCAAAACGAACCAAGATGTAAGTCTTATACGCTTCTCGGCCTAGTTTTTCTGCGAGCGTCGTTTTTCCAACTCGTCGCGCTCCTTTGAGAAACAGAGCATGGTGAGGCGCCAGCTTCTCCTTCCACTCAAGCATAGTCTTGTAGACTTTTCTCTCATACTGAACAGTTTTCACGTTTGCGCCTCCTTTTTAAGGGTCATTTTTCACGTTTGCGACTATATTTTAACCTCGATTTTTCACGTTTGCGCCATAGATTTGGTGGCAAATTTTCACGTTTGCGCCACTTCCTCCTCCCGTTGGGATGTCACGTCGAATCCGAATCTCTTCGCCTGCGGCAAGTTGTTCCGGGAACTGCAGGACGGATCAGGTCTGTCCTTCGTCGTTTTCTTCTTTGGATTGGACGTTGATTTGCTTGCTGTGCTTCTGCAGCTCTCAGCATCTCTATGGACTCCTCCATAGCCGCATCATGTTCATCGGGATCAGTTATCAAGTCCCTGACCAATATCAGACAAATTTCCAGTTCATGTTGCGCTTCTGCTGAACCTGACTGTGCCGCCTTTCGAAGCCAATCAATACCACGCAGGCGAACCTTCGGAATGTCGGATTCATTTCTTTTTTCGGCGGGAAGTGGTTTTCCGTCCGCGCTTTGCGATCTATCCATTATCGAAGAGCGCGGCCATCTGCTCGCCCTTCAATCGCATCGGTCGAAGTGTCGTCGTCGAAGGCCAAGTTCTCGCCTTCGATTGCTCGTTCATCAGGAACATTTAAACGTCGAGAATGGTGAGACCGCACTTTTGCGGCATCTATGGATTTCACAATGTCTTCTATCATTTCACTCGACCAGGTTCCGCTTTCTCCCGAAGCGGAAGCCCAAAAGATCACCATCGACGCCGGCAAAGATGTCGCGTCCGGCTTCTCCGACAACAACAAGACGACGCAGAAGGAACCGCGTCAGACAGCCACGCCCGAAGTGACGCAGGTGAGCGGTCAGCGCTACACTCGCGCCTTCCTCACCATGCAGGTCTCTCTCAAGAGCAACACAGCGTTCCAGATTGTCATGTACAACTTCCGTCGCTTCAACGACGCCATGGCAAACGCCACCTTCGTCCTCCAGAACATCGCCACCCAGGAAGAGGTTTCGGCTTTCTTCAAGCTCGTCGACGACATCTTCGAACAGCGCGAGAAGGAAATTAAGCAAGCCTACGACGGCGCACGCGCCATCCTAGCCGCCAAGGGCCTTGACGGCATGAGAGCGAACTACTCCACCGATCATGTCCTCGAAGTCCCCTACCACACCCCGCGCTCCCTGCGCTATCTGCGCCTTGTACAGGATCTTGACCAGTTCATCGGCGTCATTGACACCTGCTGGCTCTCCGGGTTCGTCACGGACGACGAACACAAGCAAATCCTCGCGCATTGGGAAAAGATGCTGCGCGACTTGAGCACGACGCTTTTTCGTAAGCAGCAACAGATTACAAATGATGCAAGACGACGCCGCGCTGAAAAACGCGATGCTGCTGCGGCTCCACAAAATGATGGAGTTGGAAGCGAGGGAGAAGCCGTCGCCAATGCCGAAGTTGAGGTAGTTGCCGAGTCCGCAGAGGACATTGGAACGCAATCACAGGGCGGCCCAGCCGGCGAAACAGAAGCTGCTCATCCGGAGGCGAATTAAGAAAAAAAGGGCCGCCTCTCCGGATTGGAAAGACGGCCTATCAAATTCTCTATCGCAGAATTACTTTCGATAGAAAATCACTGCTCCGACGATGGTCAGGACGCCGCCGACATGCATCGAAAATTCAACCGAACAGTTGATTTCGAGCTCGCCGATGAGGCATAATTGTCCCAACACCACGAGGAAGCAGGCAAGCGATGGTTTGAACCGTTTCATCGCAAGTCTCCTCTGACGTGCACGGCCCCAAGGTTTCAGGATTTGGGGCCGTTTTTCGTTGATATCAACCCCACAAGGCCGGAGCTGGCCTTGGGGAACCTGGCCTTCCGGCCAAGCAACGAACAGAGACAATCGGATTCTACCGAACAGTTGCGAAAAACGCGTCCCCTTGCGAATCGCGATTTCGCTTCTCCCTCAAGCCCATTCTGCCCATCGGATTGAGCTTTTTTGTTGCGCGAAATTTTGCCCTCGCAAAACGAGATTTTTCGAAAAGCCCGTGCAAGAATCTATTCAACAACGCAAAATGCGTCTTTTCCAACTGGCGAATCAAGAAAATGCCTCAAAAACCACTTGCCCTCATCCTCGCCCTTTCCGCATCCCTTCTCGCAGGTTGCGCCTCCAACCCCGACTACACGCCCGAGCAACTTGCTCACGGCGTGAAGATCCAAGGGTTCCATGCCAACATCCCGCTCAAATCCGAAGACTTCTCTCGTCCTCATCAGATCGCGCACGCCTTCGGCATTCCTGTGAATGATCTTGCTCCTGAGTCGAAGAACATCATGTCTGCCTCGCAACAAGCTGCCATGAATAACTTCATCAGAGGTACCGTCGAAGACGGCATCGTTGTCGGCCTCGGCGCTGCCGCTGTTTCGACTGTCAAATTTGGCGTTAGCTACGTTCGAGCAGAATTTGATGAGTGGAATGCCATTCTCGATCCGACGAGCTTCGCCACGATCTATGACGCCCAAGCAACCGCCCTTGACGGCGCTGCGGCTCGAACAGCCAAGGCTTTACAGAAACAGGGTTACGAAGTGCTCCTTACGTCAAAACAAGCCGACGCCGGCAACGGCGAACTCGGTAAATGGATTGAAAATCGCCTCACGCTCATCAATGCCGCCAAAGGGTGTCCGAAGCCTGTGAACAATGCTGATGCCGCCTGTCAAGTGAAGCTTCGCACTCTCTACTACAACGCCGCCTCACGCGAAGCGCCGCCTAAGTGGCTGTCCGACGTGAATGAAGCCTTCATCATTCGAGGAATCGGCGTACTGACCGAGGGACAAACTTCTAAAGGAAATGCCTTCGCCTTGTCCCGTGAGGATCGCGAAGCCATTGGACGTGAAGCCGGCGACGGATACTACTTCTACGGAGCCTATGATTCGAGCCACGCCAGCTTCGTGGGCGAGGACGGCGAGGTGGCCTACTGCCATCTCGTACCCGAAAAACTCAAGCGTTATCGTGACGAGATGAGCAAGAACACCGTCGAGCGTGTTGTGGACGGCGTTGCAGATCATTACAAGAAAAATTGGGAAGAACGCGGCATTTGGGGCATCCTCATGCCTCGCGACATCTAATAGGCTATTCCTCATTTAGTCAAATCCCGCCTCTCCTCCCCGCCTCATCTCTGGACCACCCACTCTTGTCAAGCAAGATGTCAAGTATTTTCCGCCGCAGGCGGTGCGTGAGCGCGAAAGCGCTCTCGCAGTGGCCGCGGGCCGTACTAATTTGAGCGAGCTTGCTCGCGTGAATTCAGGAAATGAGGCCCGCCCAGGAACGCGGTAAAACGACGGAAAAAAGACTCCCTGATCCGCATCCTTTACCGAGGTCATGCGGAGTCAGATCAAGCAGATTCTATTCAAGCGAGAGGCCCATCCACCAATCTCTCAGGGCTGTCGGGACTCCGTTCGGAATTCCATGCCCGCCATGAACTTCAGAAAGCCGTCTGTGCCAAATAAAAGGCAATGCAAGTTTCTGCAATGTGAGGCGTATGGCTATTAGACGGCGCCTTTAAGGCATCTCATGAATCAATCTTGCTTGAGGTCGGACTATTCTCTTTCGGGCGGTTAAGGCTTATGCGGCTTTGGCTTTTTCAAGCTCCCACTGCTTCAGTACCGCCTTCGATATGCCAGCTTTCTCGAAGCTGAATGTCTCTCCGTATTTGAGGAGAGCTGTGGCTATGCGCACCAACTTGGCTGCGACATAGACTAGAACTTTAAACCAAGGTCTTGGCGATGCCAGGCGCTCCTTGATGCTTGCTACGAACGGGCAGTCAGGCAACCGGTCGTTGCGCACCATCAAACACAATGCGCCTGCACCCAGGATGCAGAGCGATCGGAGCATCTTGTCTCCTCGCTTCGACATCTTTCCCTGGCCTCGGGCTTCACGACCGGAAGAGGTCTCCGTGTGATGCCCGGTAATTCTGTTATTCGGGACAAGACCAATGAACGCCATGGTCTGTTTTGGGGAATCGAATCTTGCGATGTCACCCACTACAGCGCACCAACGGCTCGTCGTCAGCACTCCGAATCCCGGTATGGAACGGAGCAGGGAAGCCCGCGGATCACGCTGGGTAGCCTCTGTCAGGAGCTTCAGCACCGTTGCAATGTCATGGTCGAGATCATGCACCCGGTTGATCATGAGGTGCAGAGTCTCTACCACTTCATCACCGAAAGCCTCTCGGTTGGCATCGATCAGCTCATGCAGAGCCTTCTGGTTGAAGGAGCCTGCACGGATGGGAAATCCCCATGCATGAAGCGTAGCCTTGACGTGCACCATAGTCTTCGTTCGTTGCCCCTTTAATTGGCGATAGGAGGCCTGCAGAGCAAGCAGACGGCATTCCTCACGCGTCTTCCCGCGGATGGGCGTCAGCCAGCGGTCATAGGCCAGATTCAGGATGGCAAACGCGTCATTGAGGTCGGTCTTCTGGCCATTGCAATGATCCTTGACCCATGCCTGGACATGCCGCCCGCTGATCATCATGACTTCATGTCCGAGCTCCTGAATCTGCTCGGCGATCTGATGAGCACCGCTGCATGGCTCCATGGCAACCAAGGTCGGAGCCATGTTTGCCAGAAGCTCATAGAGCTTGTCGTAGGGGATCCGGTCAATGAGATAAGGTTCCTTGTGATCAGAGTCGAATGCGGCAAGAGCCACATCAGTCTTGGCAAGGTCGAGGCCAACAGCTTCGTATGCGATAGAGGTGTCGAGTGTTGACAGGGTGCGCTTTCTAGCCATGATATGGACTCCATGAAGGCTTGTGATGCCACATTATCGATCTGCGAGAATCGATTGCCTAGGCATCGGGAGGGTGGTCCATGTCATTAAAGGCGAGGGTTCCCCGGCGGGATTTGGATGAACCGATAGTACAGCAGCCAAAAAGGCCCGACTCCTTTCCCAGAGCCGGGCCTTTCTCAAGCTACCTTTGCGCTATTTTTGCTGGCCGCGATAGCCGGTATCGACCTGATACTCCTCATGCGCACGCTTGCGTTCGGCATCGACGTCCACATACTGAATGCGGTCCTTGTTCCGCGTCACGGTATCCACGCGTTCGCCGTCATAATTTAGTTTGGATTCACTGCCGGTCAGTTTGTTGACATCAACAGTGGTCGAGTTCGGAAACTTCCCGTTGTTTTCGAGAATGGCTACCCATTCGGAGAGATCGACCTGGTCCCAGTCAATCGATCCAACCTTTTCCAACGGAATGCCCGCGCACCTCGGTTCCTTGGCGCTGCCAAAGTTCGAAAAGTCTGCGCCAAGCCTGTCACCTTGTTTTCGCAACTGCTCCTGGATGATGCGAGACAAGGGCGACGAGAAGCAGCAGTAGGATCTGATCTTCTTGACGCACATGCCAAGCACCTTGCTGTCGCAGTACGATCCGATGTAGTGACAGTTCCCGACGTCACGCATGGCCGTGAGCTGCATTTCGTCCTCTGTGCATTTGTAGACAGCCTGAATGAGCATCACCGCCACGCAGTAGGCCGCATAAATGGCTGCGATAACTCCCAAGGCGGCTCCGGCGGCGCCCAGGGCTTCTGCTGCAGGACCGGACATTGAAGACCCTGCACCGCTTCCCGCTGCATTACCCCACAACTTCTTTGCAACCTCCTTAAAAAGATCCTGCAGACATTGCTTGATGTATAGCTTGATCGCGGTCTTGGCGTGCGCAATCAAAACGTCCATGCTCGGGAAGAAGAGGTCATGCCAGGACGAAATGTTCTCGATGAACGAAGAGAACACATTGAGATAGCCGGAAACGGCCCAAGAAGCCGCTCCGATCTGGCTCACCGAGCTCCAGGCCCCGTGCCCTAAAAGCTCGATGGACTCTGGATCAATGATCTCGCCGGTCAAATACTTGTTGAGCGGTTCCAACATGTGCTCGCCCGTCGACTTGCTCATGATCATGCCTAGATACGGCCCCATACCGATTGGGTTCTGATTCTCACAGCAGTCCGAAATGCCGCCCACCGCGATCTTGCATTTCGACGGATTGCCAGCAAAGACATTGCATTTGACGTCTTCCTGCTGTGTAAACGTACCGTCTTCGTTCGTACCGGTACACTCCATGTCCTGCGCCATGTACTGCAAGGCATTCATGAGGGCCGAGATTTTGGCAAACGATTCACTTTCGGTTTCCGTGATCCCGACGCAGTCCTCACCCATGCAGGAGACGTCGCCTGAGCATGTAGTTTCCGTGACCTCCTCGGAGTCGTTGATGACGACATCCTTGCCGCAGTCATAGGTAGCTTCGTTCACATAGCACGTTCCCGACGCGCCCAATGCCCCCTCGGTACACTTTGACGATATGAACTGACACCCCTTCTCCTCTAGCTTTGAGCACTTGTCGAGCGAGCCGCCCTGGTTATTCGGGCATTGCAGATTGCCGTTGATGTCCGTCCAACAGTCCATCTGCCCCTTGTAAAAATCGTAATCGGCATTGACATTCACCTTCATGCAGAGGTTGCTGATTCCCGGCAATGGAGAAGGATTCAGGTGGAGAGGACAGACAAAGACGCCGTCGATCTGCGCACAGCCGTCGCTCCCGATGGTGGGCATGGAAATACAGGTATACGACCCTTTGGCAAACTTGTCGTTGATGGCGTAGACGTTCTGGACGCATTCGGGCGGCGTCCACGCGTCGTCAATAATGGCCTTCTTGGCATCGTAGTAGATGCGCATGCGCGCAAAAGCCTCGCCATAGCCGCCGATGGCATCACGCAGGTAAAAGCGTGCAATCCCGCCCTTACCCACGCTCTTGATCTGACTGGTGATGTTGATGGCACCAAGGCTTTGCTGAGTGTAGCGACAGGCGGATTCCGTACAGCCGAAGCCGTCTCCCTTGGGATCCCAAATCCAATGCGTGCCGAGTTCGCATGTCGTTCCCGGACGGCGATCATTGTTGTGATCGTTGTACGGGAACTTTCCCCAATTCGGACCTTCGTAGACCTTCTGCTCGCGATTGCGCGGTCCGATCCAGACCTGCATCTGGTCGTCATAGGCAGCGTAGTCGAGCTCGGCACGGGTAATGGCGTCCGGATTCGTGACGACGAAGAGAATTTCGTCGGTGTAGAGCTTGCAGGAGCCACCCGGCCAATAGTTGTCGCCAACCTTGCCAAGCCAGATGGTGGTGCATCCTTCCCCGCACGACTCGATGTTGTAGGGACCATCGTAGTGTCGAATGACGCCCGCGCGGTAGTCATGTGTGATCTGGCAGTTGCCGGAACGGTCAACCACCTGTTCGCATTGTTCGAGTTTCGTCTCGTGAACAATTTTCGATTTGTCGATGAGGAACTTGTCGGTCTTGCAGTCAGTGATGTCGTTCGTCTCGTACTGGTCGAGAATCTTCTCGGCCTCGATCATGATCTGATCCTTGGACCAGTCGGGCATGACCTGATTTGACCCGTCGATCATGATCTGATGAATCTGGCCTTCAAGCGTATTGGTGTTGCCGAAGAGCTTTTCCTTAGCGGCATTGCCCTTCTCCACCCCCTCGTCGTCCGAGCCGTCAAACAGCCCCTTGAGTTCGGCAATGTCTTCAGGCGTCCATTGACGATTCAGGGAATCGGACTGGTTGGAGAGCTCGCCCGTACCAAAGGAGAGCGAGGTGCCGTCCTTCATGGGAATTTGAAGTTCGTTTCCGACGAGCGTTGGCGGATTAGCCTTAATGTCGCCTGCCTGTTCGGTCGCAAAGGACTGTGCCTCACGGCCAATGGCCTTCATGTTGGTATCGGTTCCCATGGCCCATGTGGGCGCAAAAAGCATCGTTACCGAAACGGTTGTACAGACCGACTTTCGAAAGGCGGTAATGAGGGTATTGATTTGCATGACGATCGCAACTTGTATGACTTATTCGCCCGTAAGAGCTCCGCTTGACTTGAGCTGGCAACAGTCCTGCCAGCGCCAGATGATGTACGTAGGATCCTCACCAATAGCAGGGAGGGTTCTCAGCAGTCCCCAGATCAGCGCAGACTCACCCAGCACATGTGAGTCATCCGTCTCGGGAATCGGATCGAACAGGGTGAACTGGTACATGTACTTGGGAAGGGTCGGATCCACGACGCCGCCGCACATGGCGTCGCTCCCGGCACTTCGTCGCACGAACCCGCGACGGTGAAAGACGGTGAGGAGACGCGCCGTCGCAAGCGACGTGCCGTTGATAATGTCCGGCCCCATCGTCTGGCCTGCGACCGGATATATGAGCCCCCAGGCGCCGGCGCACCAGAAGAGATCCTGAATCGGCATTCCGGCGAACGATGAGGAGATGGCATCCGGAATGCACGCCACGGCGGCAAGGTCAGTCGCAAGAAGCGCATTCTCCGGCATGGAGAAGTAGGCGAGCGTCGGGATGTTCCAAGTAGGATCGATTTCAGAGAGGAACATGACGTCAATGTCCACATAGCCTTCCGGGTTGCACGAGGCAGGCACGAACATGTCGAGAATCGCCATCACGGGAAAGGAGTAGTAGTGGTAGTGCCGGAAGGACGTTCCATGCTGACCAGTCTTGTCCGATCGCCCGTTGTCCCCGATGAACGTCTTTGTAAACGGAAAACGCACGCCGTTCAGTGCTTTCATGCAGCCCGGAATCGTCGGAAATTCGACCATGCGATAGGGCTCCCAGAACTGCGTCACGATCCCAGGATGGGGCACGCCCAAATCGTCGTCGCACAGACAGAAGCTTTGCTTTGCGGCACGCGAAGGAATGTTGTCCTTGCGATCCTTGCCGGAAATCGTGACGCCTGAGACACGGATGGGCTGCGTGCAGTCCCAGCAAATGTCCTTGATGAGCTTTGCGGAAAAAACCTCGCTTGACGTGCAGGGATCGCCTTTGTTGCCATTCGAATCTGACTCTGATCCGCCGTCGGCGGCTTGAAGCGGTGAGGACGAAAGAAAAGCCGTCGCAATGAAGATCCACAGGGTGGCTTTCAAGTTGAACTTATTCGACAACGCAAACTCCTGTTTGAGGATCAACGACGCAAGGCGCGATCTCTTCCACAATGAACTTTCGGGTGTTGTTGTCCGCCGTAATGACGGTCGGCGTGACCTTGACTTCCCAACGCTGGACGATGTCGGGCATGAGTAGATAGACGGGTGCATCGAGCGTTTCCGTAATCTCTGTGTAGCTGTCCCATCCGCGAGTCGCATCAAATTCGGACGCAATCCAGACGACCTGTCCGATGGCCTTGTCCTTCTCAAAGCGCCGCTTGAGAAGCTTCGCCACTTCGACTTCCTCGGCTCTACGCGGATTGAAAATCACGATGGCATCGTTGAAGGGAAGATGATCAAGAGGGTTGACAAGGTCGCCCTTGCGATGAATGAAGGTGCCCTTGATGTCTCGAATGTCCTGAGAAACGATGAAGGTCGGATCAAGCACGCGCGAGACCGAGGTCTTCGCTGTCGGAAGCGACCAGAAGCGGCTCGACTGTTCGGTCCAGAAGTTGTCGATGGCCCGTTGCTTCGCTTTTTCCCAGTCGATGCCGAGCGCACGCTTTTGCATGACCTCGATGAAGTCGGGCTCATGAATCGGATACACGTAGCCTTTGTTCCCGAAGTCCCCCGTATGGCCGTTGGCAATGCGCTCGTTTAGCCAGCGGGCATTGTTGAGACCTTCGACCTTGGCGATCATCATCGGAACGGTGCGTCCGCGATAGTCTGCGGGCACCTCGTTCTTCCTCACCAAGGACGTGTTGTCATTGGCCTTGCACTCCTCGTCGCTCATGCCGGTCTTCTCGCGCACCTCGTCGATGAGCCTCACCTTGGGGCGGGCCATGCGCTTGTCGGAGACGCGGACCACGGTCGGAACAACCTTCACGTCATAAGCGCGAAAGAGCATCGGATCGATGATGATGTTCGGAATCGGATCGAATCGTGCGGCCAGATTGCGGATGCGCACGAGCCCGTCGACGAGATTGCTGTCTTTCGGAATGCCCCGCATCACGAGTTCCACGTTGTCTTTCCCGGAAGCGGATTCGAGAATGTCAAGGAGCGCATCGTCCCCAAGGCTGTAGGAGACGAAGATGTAGGTATCCCGAATCGTCGGATTCGCCGCTTCGGCCTGCGCGATTTCAGCGAGCTGCTGCTCCGTCATGTAGCCGAGCGTTTCAACCTCCTCGGCCTTGGGCTCAAGACGGCCCGCACGGGCGAGCTCTTCGACGAGCTCCACGGCCTCGGCCTGCGCCCATGCGTCGTGCGCATTCTCTTCGAGCCCGGAATCCTTCTTTTCAGCTTCGGCCATCAAAGCCTTGCCCTGCCGCGTAATCTCTTCAAGATCGAACTGCGCAGCGCTCGCACTTTCAATGCCCAAGAGCCTCGTGAACACCTTCTCCCATGTGCTTTCGCTCACGGGAATCGGAGGAGGAAGCTCTCCCCCTTCGGTTGTTTCGGTTGTCTTTTCAGTTTTCTGATTTAAACCGTCGTTATTCGTCGGGGACACGGGAGAGGCCCCGGAGGACTCGATCGAGCAACCGTCGCAGTTCGCCGGCACGTCGCTGAAGTAGCTGTCGACGCGAACGCCTTTGCCTTCTCGCACCAAAATGGCGGCAGCGTCACGCATGTCGGACGCATCAAAGCCCTTTTCGACACCGGCGAGCGACCCGTTGTAGGCTTCGGTCTCGGGTGTGGCAGGAGCGTCAGCGGCGGGCTCATGATCCTCCCTCACATTGGTGAGGACAATGTTGACCACATTGCGGGGAACGATCTTCATCTCACCGTTCGTGTACTGCGTGACGATCTCTTGCTTCGTCTCATAAACCGTATTGCCGGCCTGATCCTTGTAGACGCGGCCCTCAGGCGAGAAGATGCGGGCAGAAATCTCCGGCGTCGTGCCGGGGATCGTGAAGTTCTTCGTGTGCTCGGGCCCATATTTAGCACGTCGTTCGGCCACTTCCTTTTCGCGTTCGGCCCACAAGTCGCGCTTGACGCGCTCGGGCACCTTCTCGCCACGCTTTCTGCGCTCCTCTTCGTCCTTGAGGAAGCTCTTGGCCATCTCTCGGCCCAACTGAATGCTCAAGTCCTGAAGGTACGTCACGGGCGTACCTTCCTGGCTCATGCGCACCACTTCGTTCCCAAAGAGCGGCTGGAAATTCAATTTCGGCACGCCCTTTTCAGACGCCTTCATGTGATTTGCGCCCGGCACGAGCGGACTCGGCGTCTTGGCCTCTTCGGCATTGGCCGAAGAACCCCAGATGCACATGAGCACGGCACCAGCGATGGGTGCCAGTCTAGAAAATGCCATACGCCTTTCCTCGAATTTGTTCCGAACGGACGGGACCGAAATAACGAGAGTCAAAGCTCTTCTCGGAGAGCCCCATCATCCAATACTCGTCGTCGCCCAGGAGGCGGCTACCCGTAAAGTGCTCGCGCACAAAGACAGGATCCTGTCCCTGCAGGTGCCAGAAACCCTTGCCGACCTTTTGACCATTGACCGTAATGTCGAAGTCGGCATTGATCTCCACAAAGTCTCCGGGCATCCCCGCCACACGCTTGACCATCTCGCGTCCGTCCTCATAGACAGGTTCCGCGTTCTTCACGGCAAAGACATACGACGCCCCCTTCTCAACCACACGGTTCTTGATGTCCACAAGGAACACGCGATCCGTCATCGAGAGGGTTTCCTGGGGATCAATTCCGATTCGATAGCGGGTCTGAAAGAGAACGCCCAACGTCACCGCGATGGCCAGCAGTGCACCGCTTTTGAGCCAGAATTCACTGTTGGGAAGCTTGAACGTCATGGCGTCTTCTGCTGGGCGTTCTGAGCTTTCTGCATCTGCTCAAGAACATCGGCGAACTGATTGAGCACGTCGAGCGTCTTTTGCAGATCCTCTTCGCTCTGAGGAGGCTTTGCCAGATCAGCAAGTTCTTCCGGCGTCACGTCGATCTTGATGGCCGGACGGTCGCTCTGATGCTCGCCCGCCTTCTTAATGTCGAGCTTCGGCACGGGAACGGGCTTGAGGGCAGTCTCCGGCATCGGCGGCATAGTCTTGATGATGCGATCCACAAAGACCTGCGTCTCAATCTCCACGCCTTCGGGCATTGCACGCACGGCACGCTTGTCGATGATCACGGCCCCCGCGTCCGCCAGATCGGCCATGGCGTTGTCAACCAGCTTGCGAAGCGTGGCGGTGTCGTTCATGCCGTTGGGCAACTGTTCGCCCAGCCGCACCATGGCATCGTTGGCATCAAGCACAAGCACTCTCGGCATGGGTTCGTGCGTTTGCTGCGAAGCAAGAGGAATCCCGAGAATGTGGGGCGCAAACTTGCCGATCACGGCGCACGTGCCGACTGCAAGCGCCGTGCTTGCGACGACGGAAAGCCAAAACCGATCGGAACTTTTCTGTTCTCTGTACATTTCAAAGGGTTGGATGAGGTTGTTAATGATCCCAACATTCTCAAACAGCCCCAATTTCCGACCGGGAAGCATTCGAAAAGATGGCGTCCAAGCTCTCTTCTCCCCATCGCAGAAAAGGATTCGTCCTCGAATGCCGATCATCGAAGCTCCGCCTTGGTGAGAAAATGCCCTCAACTTTTTGGGATGCGGCATTTTGGGGGCTTTTGCCCCCTGCCCTGTCCCTCTCCCCATTGGAGTTCTCAGCACATGCAACTGTCTCTTATACACATCTGACGCTGCCGACGATCTTACGCG